>Ga0210403_10000389_pt1 | contig 47014 bp, 37 predicted proteins | sample IncBWC19MmetaG_FD_150863 | JGI IMG/M metagenome (GOLD analysis project Ga0210403, IMG submission 150863) | Forest soil microbial communities from Barre Woods Harvard Forest LTER site, Petersham, Massachusetts, United States - Inc-BW-C-19-M | ecosystem: Environmental > Terrestrial > Soil >...
GCATGGTCCATCGCGCGCGGTCCGGCAGGGTCGCGCGCCAGGAATAGAAGGCCAGTCCGCCCAGGATGCCGTAGACGGAAACGTGCGCGCCTTTCCGCACCAGCGTATGGATGATCGCAAACGAGGCCTCTGAAATCTGGCCGTAGAGCAGATGGATGATCTTCAGAAGCACCGAGCCGGTGTGCGCCGCGGAGAACTGGTCGGTGGAAAGCCACGCGATCAACGCCAACCACAGCCCGGTCGGCAGCCAGGCCAGCAGCTTGGGCGGCGACAAAACAGGAACAGAGGGGGTGGAAGAAGACAATCGTTTGCCTATTCGATCCGGTAGTTAGGCGCTTCGCGCGTGATGATCACGTCGTGTACGTGGCTCTCGCGCAATCCGGCGCCGCTAATGCGGATAAAGCGGGCCTTCTGCTGGAGCGCAGGAATGGTCTTCGTTCCGCAATAGCCCATGCCCGCGCGCAGCCCGCCGACTAGCTGGTAAATCATTTCCGCCACCGTGCCCCGGTAGGGCACGCGGCCTTCAATGCCTTCCGGCACCAGTTTGCCCAGGCGGTTGGCGCTGCCCGCGTTGGTGTCAGTCACCATATCGGTGGAAGAATCATCGGGACTCTGGGCATAGCGCTCGCTGGAGCCTTCGGCCATCGCCGAAAGCGATCCCATACCGCGATACGATTTGAAGGAGCGGCCCTGGTAGAGAATGGTCTCGCCCGGACTTTCTTCAGTGCCTGCGAACAGCGACCCGACCATCACCACGCCCGCACCAGCGCCAATGGCTTTGGTGATGTCGCCCGAGTACTTGATACCCCCGTCGGCAATCACGGGCACCGACGCGTCGCGGCAAGCGCGCGCAGCTTCGGCAATGGCTGTAATCTGGGGCACACCGAAGCCGGTGACGATGCGCGTGGTGCAGATGGAACCGGGACCGATGCCGACTTTTACGCCATCCGCGCCGGCCTTGACCAGATCGCATGCGCCCTCAAATGTGCCAACGTTGCCGGCCAGCAGGTCGATTTCCGGCAGCTTTGATTTAATGATCTTGACCGCTTCCATCACACGGCTGGAGTGGCCATGGGAGGCGTCGATGGCCAGCACATCAACTTTGGCTTTGACCATTTCCTGGGCCCGCTCCAGAAAATCGCCAGTGGCGCCGATGGCGGCGCCCACCCGCAGGCGCCCGTGCTCGTCTTTGGCCGCGTTCGGATACTTGAGTTTCTTCTGGATATCTTTGACCGTAATCAGACCACGCAAGTTGTACTTTTCATCCACCACCAGCAGCTTTTCGACCCGATGCTCGTGCAGGATCTTCTCGGACTCTTCCAGGGTCGTGCCAACGGGCACTGTGATCAGGTTTTCCCTGGTCATCACCTTGCTGATGGGAATATCGGTGCGCGTCTCAAATCGCAGGTCACGGTTGGTCAGGATGCCCACCAGCTTTTTATTCTTGGTCACAGGCACGCCCGAGATTTTGTAGCGGCGCATCAGTTCCAGCGCATCGCCGATCTTATGCTCCGGTGAAAGCGTGATCGGGTCCATGATCATTCCACTCTCGGACCGCTTCACCTTGTCGACCTCATCGGCCTGCTGGTCAATGGAAAGGTTGCGGTGGACGATTCCCAGCCCGCCCTGCTGGGCAATGGCGATCGCCAGCCGCGATTCGGTCACTGTATCCATGGCCGCGCTGACCAAGGGGATATTCAGCCGGATGTTGCGCGACAATTGCGTCTGGGTGTTCACTTCGGCAGGCACAATGTCGGAATGCGCAGGCACCAATAAAACATCATCGAAAGTAAGGGCTTCGGGGACGGGGAAATGAATCATGTGTTATTTTCTCGAAGGCGGGCTCTAAGGCTTAATTGTAAACCGTTTGCGCCAATCGCGCTTTCAGACCTGTCCTCAGGTGCCGCAAGACGCTGGCCGGTGAAGGCCCTCGCTTTCCCTACCAAAGTAACATTGACCGTTCCTAATGATCCCCCGGATACTAAATAAGTCATGCAGTCACAGCCAGACCGTACGCCGGCCTCCCCTGTTTCCGCCACAGCCGCGGATCCGAGGCGCGAAAAGCGCATCCATGTGGCGGTACCCGTCAAAGTCTTTCTCGACCCCAATAACACTAGTTGCCAGTTGTGCTGTACCTATGAGATTTCCCTCATCGGCGCCCGTTTGGTCGCGGTTGCCGGTGTCGCCGAGGTGGGCCAGACCATCTGGTTACAAAGACACAGCAAACGCGCAAAATACCGGGTCATTTGGATTGGCACACCCGGGACTGGTCATTCGGGCCAGATCGGGGTGGAAGCCCTGGAGCCGGCCAGCGTGATCTGGGAGAACGAACTCAAGATCAGAATCATGCAGTCGAGATGATCCCGGCGATCCGGTTGCGCCGTGAGGCCGCCATGTCCTGGCGGCTTTTTCTTTCCGGCAAGATGGGTCGCCGACCTAACCAGGATTATACGGAATGAACAAGAACTGCCCTTATATCGTTCGTTGCAATGAGTGCGAGTTTGTCAGCGATATCCTGCTAGATGAAACCCTGGCCCTCAACCAGCGTGATTTTCATTCCCTCGAAACACTCCACTCGGTTTCCATCTGGTGCCGTGCCTCGGAAACCTGGGGCCTGGTGACCGAGTTGATGGGAGTGGAACTGAAATAGGATTTGGTAATTGGGTAAGTTGGTAATTGGGTTCGATTACAATCAATTACTAAATCACCAACTTACTCAATTACCAAATTCCCCGGGGCTTTGCAGTCTCGCGACCCTCGTGTTACCTTCTAAACCTCATATGATCCGTTCTTACCAGGGCATGACGCCCCGCATTCACGAATCCTGTTATATCGACGCTTCCGCCCAGATCATCGGCGACATTGAGATCGGCGAAAACTCCAGCGTGTGGATGAACGCCGTCATCCGTGGCGACGTGTTCGCCATCCGCATCGGGAAAAATTCCAACGTGCAGGACTGCTCGGTCTTGCATGGCATGCGCTACAAGTACGGCGTGACCATGGGCGACTTCGTCACCGTGGGCCATTCCGTCACCCTGCACGGATGCACCATCGGCGACCGCTGCCTGATTGGCATGGGAGCAGTCATCCTTAACAACGCCAGGATCGGAGAGGGCAGCATCATCGCCGCCGGTACGGTCATTCCCGAAGGCACGGTGGTCGAGCCATTTTCCCTGTGGATGGGCGTGCCGGGCAAGTTCAAAGCAAAAATCGAAGATGAAGAGAGCCAGAAGAAGATCCTGATGTATGCCAACAATTATGTAGACTATACACAGTCCTACCGGAAGGAATTGGGGCCGAGATGAGGTAATAATTATGAAGATCAAAGTCGTCATTCACAAAGCAGCGGAAGGCGGCTATTGGGCCGAGGTGCCCGCGATTCCAGGCTGTGCTACGCAAGGCGAAACTTTCCAGGAATTACTGGCAAATTTATACGAAGCGGTTGAAGGCTGCCTTTCTGTAGATGTTGATGTGACAAAGCGTGAAGAAGGTGATCAAGTTTTGGAAATTGCAATATGAAGCAGCTCTCGGGCAAGGAGCTTGGGAAATTGCTCGAGAAATATGATTGGAAACTGTTGCGCATTCATGGCAGCCACCATATTTAGGGCAAGCCGGGCGTAGTGACACGGCTTTCGGTCCCTGTCCACGGAAACACACCACTGAAACAAGGTCTACCGCGACGCCTGCTGAAAATCGCTGGCCTGGATGCGGAGACAACGCAGGAATGATTGGGCGCTGCCAGCCTGCGTTTTAATCATTTTTCGCCGTGCGCGAACAGCGTGGCATGCGTTTTTTCGGCATCCCTTAATTTAAGACCGCTAGCTTTTAAGAGGTAACAAGTTAGGTGACTACGTTCGAATTCCTGCAGCCCCGAAGGCTTTTCTCTGCGGCCTTCCTCAAGGTTTCCCGGCTGAATGCCAGTCGCTGAATGCTAAATTGCTCAGCTCCACCCTTTATAATCAAATCCTTGGAGGGCTTCTTCCCTTGCAGCTTGATTTCTTAGGTGATCTTCGCCGCACGCACATGTGTGGAGACCTTCGTCCCCAGCACGCGGGCCAGTCGGTGGTCCTGATGGGTTGGGTCAGCCGCCGCCGTGATCTCGGCCACGTGATCTTCATTGATCTTCGTGACCGCGCCGGCATTACACAACTGGTCTTCGATGCCGGCGTCAACGCAGCCGCCCATGCCAAGGCCGAGGGCCTGCGCTCCGAATATGTGGTGGTGGCCATCGGCAAGGTGCGTAACCGCGATCAGCAGACGGTCAACCCCGACCTGCCCACCGGCGAAATTGAGGTCGCCGTCGAAGACCTTCGCCTGCTCAACGAATCGAAGGCGCTACCGTTTTCCCCAGCCGAAAGCGGGCCGGTCAACGAAGAAGTCCGCCTGAAGTACCGCTATCTCGACCTGCGGCGCACTCCGATGCAGTACAACATTGAGCTGCGCCACAAGGTGGCGCTGGCCATCCGGATTTACCTTTCCGGCCAGGGCTTCTTCGAGATTGAGACGCCCTTCATGACGCGCTCCACGCCCGAGGGCGCGCGCGACTATCTGGTGCCCAGCCGTGTTTATCCGGGATCGTTCTATGCGCTGCCTCAGTCACCCCAACTTTTTAAACAGATACTTATGATTTCCGGGTTCGACCGCTATTTCCAGATCGTGCGCTGCTTCCGCGATGAAGACCTGCGCGCCGACCGCCAGCCGGAATTCACACAGATCGACCTGGAAATGACCTTCCCGCAGCCTGACCGCGTCTTTGAAGTGGTTGAGGGTTTCTTGCAGGCCGCCTTCCAGGCTGCGGGTCTGCAGTTGACAGCACCCTTTCCGCGCATGAGCTACGACGATGCGATCCGTCAGTATGGAATTGACAAGCCCGACATGCGGCTACCAGCCATGACTGGTATCCGTGCGGCTTTCAGCGATGAAGACCTGGCCGAGCTGCGCATCGACGGCAGCATGAACATGGTGGCCATCCGCATTCCCGGAGTGGGGAAAATCTCTGATCGAGAGAAGAAGGAAATGCGCGCCCTGGCCGATGAACTGGCCAAGCGCTACAAAAATTTTGCAGGTGTGCTCTACGATTTCAGCCAGTTGGAAAAGAAGAGACCCCAGGTGGCTGCAAAGATTCGGGAGCTATGCGGCGCGGGCGCCGATGATCTTATCGTCCCCGTGGTGGCGATTGCCTCGGCCGAAGGCCAGCCGCGGACGCCCGCGCAGCAAAAAGCACAGTACGTGGCCGCCGGCGAGGCGCGCCTGGAACTCGCCCGCAAGTATGCGGAGAAACATGGGGCCTTCAAACGCAACGGAGACCCGGCTCGCGATTTCCGTTTCCTATGGGTCACCGATTTCCCCATGTTCGAATATGACGATCAGGATGGCCGCTGGAACGCCGCGCATCATCCGTTTACCTCGCCCCACGAGCAGGATATGGATAAACTCCAATCCGACCCAGGCGCGGTGCGGGCCCTGGCCTATGACGTGGTGCTCAACGGCACCGAACTGGGCTCCGGCTCAGTCCGTATCCACCGGCAGGATATTCAGAAACAGATCTTCCGCTCCCTGGGCATGACCGACGAAGAAGCCAAGTCACGCTTCGGATTCTTCCTCGAAGCCCTGGAGTACGGCACACCTCCGCACGGCGGCATCGCTCTGGGCCTCGACCGCATTGTGATGATCCTGGCCGGGGCCGACAGCCTGCGCGAGGTTATCCCCTTCCCCAAAACCGCCAAAGCCGTAGACATGATGGTGGATGCGCCCACGCCGGTCAGCGAAGCGCAAATGAAGGAACTGGGGATCAAGGTCAGAAGCTCGACGTAGCCGCAAGCAAAACCAAAAGCACACCACGGAGTCACGGAGAAGATCTCTTGGGAAGGTTTCCTTCGGCCAGCTTCAGGATTGCATGCGCCCATCGATTGAGCAGGTCCTTTTTGCCGCGATCATCGGAAGAATCGGTTGAGGATGTATTTGTTTCCTGAGAATGCCAAAAAAAATGCTGATCAGATATCCCGAGTCCGGTGGCCTGATCAAATGCAGGACCTCCTCGTAGTACGAGCCAGCCAGCACACCCCCTGACCATTCTTGCCGCATGGCACATCGGTCTTCGGGCTTTGCCCCAGCGCGAGTGTGCCAGATAAAAAAGTCAATACCATCAAAGCGCATGACTCAGAAGCTTTCTGGACATTGTCATTTTCCTCCACAAATGACATCGAGAGCATTGAACCCCAAAAAACAGAGCGCCGACGAATCGGCGCTCTAGGTTGATAAAAACTTAAGTGTTAGGGCAGAACGTATCTCAGACTGACGTAGCCCAGTGCGAGGTGAGCATTCTTGGGCGCACCCGCAGCCACAAACCAGGGCGAGCGGGTCACGTACGAAGTCTGGGTAATAAACAGCAAGGCCCCATGCTGCGGGCTCTTCCACAGGGTCTGGGTCCAGTCTAAGGTGACTTCCTGAATCGCCCGGTTGGCGCTGTTGGGTGAGTTGATGCCGCCAAAACCGATGGTGGGTTTTATCGGCAGCGGAGAAGTGACATCGATGAAGGAGTTACGTTGGAAATAAGCCCCACCGTAGTACAACCCAAACTGGCTCTTGGGCGCGATGGAAGGCTGTACTTCGAATCCCACCGTCCCGTTACCCGAGTGTACCAGTGAAGGCTCGATGTCGAAGGTGCCTACGCCGGTCTGAATCGGACGAACCACCGCCTGCGGTCCCAGGCCGATAAGATACCGGCCGTTGCCTGCGCCCCAGACTCCGTTGGCAATCACGCGGAAACCTTTGACCAAGTCCACGTTAAAGGCCCCTTCCACGGAGCCGCCGGTCGCCTGATGGTGAACAAAACCTGGGCCCCCAGTCGGGACATTGGTGATCTTCACCGTGGTCAGCAGGCCACCTACTTCGAAGTGGACATGCTGGCCGTTGCCGAAGTTGTTGTCATAGGCGATCTTGGGGATGAAGTCCGGATACGCATTGGGCACGGTGGTTTGGTTGTTCGCGTCAAACTGCACGCCCAGAGCAGCATTGAAGCTAAACGGGAAGATGACTTCACCGGCAGCTACAAACTGATCGGCGTTCTCGATCGACGCGCCTATCGCCCAGTTGTCATTGGGATGGTAAACGGCGCGGAATGTCCCAGCGCGGGTATGGTTGACGCCCACATGAACGTTGGCGTCCTCGCCATAGGTGAGCGCGAGGTCCGAGGGATTCGGCGACAGCCCGGTACGGTTGGGTGTCAGCAGCCCCCAGGATTGTCCACCCAGAAACTCCCACTTACCGCGCTTCAGATCGACCCAGTACAGGCGCAGGCGGTTGGTGTGGGGGTTGGTGCCCACAAATACGTTGGCCGCGTCGTTCCCGTTGAAATCGCCTTCCAGGTAGCCGGTCACGTTGTTATCGCCAAACTTATCGGTCACTTTCAGGTTGTAACGGGAGTACTGGCCGGTGACACGCAATTCGGTCAGGTGGCCTTGGACCACATTGTTGAATGGCAATGCGCCGTAACTGGTGGAAATGCCGCTGCCCAGGTTCGTGGTCCTGAACACCGTTTCAAAATCCACAAAACCGCCGGGTGTGAATTCCGCGCCGCCGATACGGAAGGAAAGCGGCGAATCCTTGGGCATATCGTCAGGAGCGTCGGAGGCCGGGAAGGCAGCCGGGTTGGTGACTTTGGCGTTGGCGTTGTGCAGCGATGCGTCCACCACGCGGGGGGCCGGGTCAGCGGTGTTCGCGGCGACGTTCTGCGGGCCAGAGACCTGCTGCCGGAGTTGCTGGATTTCCTTCTGCTGCTGGCCGATCTGCTGTTGCTGCTCGGCAATCTGCTTCTGCTGAGCGCTCATGGCGTCGCGCAGCGCCTTCAGCTCATTCGCAAAAGATGTGCTGTCGCTGCTCGAGCTGCTGTTGCTGGATCCACCGGTCTGGGCCAGCATCAGGCCCGGAACCAGCAGAACGAAACACATAGTCCGTAGAAGTCTCATTACGCTGTTCTCCTCAAAAATCGGTCTTTACTATTCCTGATTTCTGCTGCATTTTATTTGAGCATGTTTTCCCTAGAGAGTGTAATTCAGACCCGGCCCTGCGCATAAGAAAAAAAACTCCCCTCCGGGGTTTGCCTCAAGAGTGCAGCAAGAAAACACCAGGGCGGACGGGCAAAAAACCGCCCGATGGGAAAACTACGGTAATGCGCCATTAACACCGGGGGTACCTGCTTGCTTAATAATTCCTTAATTACTCTGGGGGCGTCCAGGGGGACACAGCCCCGCGTCAACCATGACACGTTCGCAGGGCACAAAAAACCAGACTTTTAGGTGATTTTCCGCATAAACCCGTGGCATCAGGAATGCAATCACCACCAGCGATGTGGAAGTCTTGCTTTCGATCTTGCAAACTGTTCTGATAATCAAAAATCAAAGCTGCCCGGAAAAGAAAGCAATGATGGCGAACTCATATAGCATGACCCGCGTATTGGCGATCTTGATTCTCCTGGTGGCATGCCTGCCGGCAGCCGACAGCCGTCAGCAGGCGGCGACTGTCTCTCATGGCAGTCCCGCCCTGGGCCGGGACATTGCGACAACGCCCGCCTTTCTGCTGCTGGATTCGGCCGCCGACCGGGACGCCTTCCGCCAGTGGTTTGCCGCTATTGCCGACTATCAGGCGCTACGGCCAGGCGCCGAACTCCCGCTGGAAATCAGCGATTGCGCGGCCCTGTTGCGTTTTGCTTATCGTGGCGCTCTGCATGCTCACACCGGTGTCTGGCTGGAAGAAAACAAGCTGGCAGCCCTGGCGTTTCTGCCTCCGGTACGCAAGTATGCCTATCCGCATACTCTTTTGGGGGCCGCGCTGTTCCGGGTCCGTCCGGCCATCGGTGAAGGCGCCGTGCTGGCATCCTTTGCGGAGTTTGCCGACGCAAAGTCGCTGCGGCTCTTTAACACCTATTTCGTTTCTCGCGACGTGCGCCTGGCCTTGCCGGGCGACATCCTCTTCTTCCGGCAACTGGAACAGAATTCGCCGTATCACTCCATGATTTTGATCGGACGCAGCCACCTCGTGAACGATGGCGGCGAAGGCGATGACGGTATCGTTGTCTATCACACGGGCCCCATAGGCAAGACCGCCGGCGAGATGCGCCGTGTACAGTTGAGACAGCTTTTGCAACATCCTTCGCCACGCTGGCGACCCGTACGGGCAAACACGAACTTCCTGGGAGTTTACCGATGGAACATATTAAAAGAAGCAAACTAGCGATCGGGCCGGTGGTGCTGTGGGCCGCCGTATGCCTCCTTGGAATGTTGAGCGCGGCGCCGGCCCTGGCGGCCGAGCCCTATTTTTCTCTGAGCACCGACCGCACCTTCCAGTCCGGGCAGAAGGCCACAATCCATCTGTATACACGGGATGTCGAGGCCCTGGAATTCCGCCTGTACCACGTAAACGAGCCCACCGTGTTTTTTGAAAAGCTGGGCGACGTGCATGGTTTCGGACTGCGCGCCATGCGGGCGCAGAAAGAAGACATTGATGAGCGCACAGGGATCGAACGCTTTCACGACTGGAAACAGAACATCCTGCTGCGGGTCCGCCGTTTTTTCCGGGGCCAGTTCAGCGACCGCTCGCGGACCCAGATACGCGAAACCCAGGGCCAGGAACGCAAGAAGAGCAGTGTCAGTTCCACGGCCTTGTTTGCGCAGATCCCGGTGTTGAACAGCAAGCAACTCGTGGCCCGCTGGCGGCAGGAAGTACCTCCCAAGTTCTATTCCCAGCGCCAGGATGTGCCCCTTGAGCATCTGGAAACCGGCGTCTATGTGATTGAAGCCACCGATGGCAAGTTACGCGCCTACACGGTGCTCGTCGTGAGTGATTTGGCTCTGGTCATCAAGAACGCCCCCGGCCAAGTCCTGGCCTTCGCCACCGACCGGCGCGAGGGCGCTCCGGTAGCCAACACCCAGGTGAATCTCTGGGGCTCAAAGAAGAAACAGGTTTCCGGCGAGACAGACAACCAGGGGATGGCCCTGATGCCGGTTTCCGCCGAGCGGCTGGAAGACATCCGCATCATCGGCGTGCATGGCAAAGACGTGGCTCTGATCGCGCCCTACTACCTGAATCTCAGCAGCAACCCCGCCCAGGACTGGACGGGTTACCTTTATACTGACCGGCCCGTCTACCGCCCCGGACACACGGCCCACTTCAAGGGCATTCTGCGCGTCCGCAACAATGGCCAGTTCCACGCGCCTGCCGGAGAAGCGGTACGGATCGTAGTCAATGATCCCAACAATAAACAGGTCTATGAGGGAAATGCGTCCGTCACGGCCTTCGGAGGCATCCACGGAGACTTTACTCTGCCGGCCGACGCGGCGCTGGGCTACTACTTCATCAACGTCCAGAGCAAGACCGGCATTCCGTACACCCTGAACGGAAGCTTCTATGTAGAGGAGTACAAGAAGCCCGAATATGAAGTAAGGGTCACTCCCGACAAACCCCATGTACTCGAAGGTGAACCCATCACCGCCACCATTGAAGCCAAGTACTACTTCGGCGAACCGGTGGCCGGGGCCCAGGTCAAATATGTGGTCCACCGCGCCACGGCATGGTCGTATCTTTTCGGCGCCGAGGAAGAAGACTCCAGTATTGGTAGCGAAGGCGACTATGGGGGCGACGGCGGTGGGGAAGAGCAAGAGTATGCGGGCGACCAGCTCTCCGAGCAATCAGGCAAGTTGGATGCCAACGGGCGCCTGCGCATCACGGTCCCCACGACCGTCAGCGATCACAAGTTCGATTTTCGCTATCGCATTGAAGCCCGCATCGCCGATGAGGGCCGCCGTGAAATTTCCGGGCACAACTCGGTTCTGGCCTCCTACGGCAGCTTCCAGGTGGGCGTGCAGGCGGATAAATACCTCTACACGGAAGGCGAAACCATCCACCTGAGCGCGCTGGCCAAAGACTACGACGGCAATCCGGTGCAGACGGCCTATCGCATCGAACTGATAGAGCACGAATATCAGCAGGGTAAATATGAAGAAAAGGTGACCGCTACCGCCGCCGGCCAGACCGGCAGTGATGGCTCGGGCAAGGTTGACGTCCCGGCGAAAATCGGCTCGTACGTGAAAATCACGGCGCGAACGCCCGAGGGACGCATGGTAGAAGCGCGCACTTGGCTGTGGATCGTCAGCCCCGGACACACCATGTGGCGGCAGAACCAACAGCAACTGCAGATCATTGCCGACAAGAAATCCTATCAACCTGGGGATACAGCCCGGCTATTGGTGATGACCAACGTTCCCCAGGCCCACTTGCTGATCACCACCGAAGGCCAGAGCCTGAAATCTAGGCGCGTGGAAAAGGTCAACAGCCCCACCGCCATCATTTCCGTGCCCGTCACTAGCGGTGATGAACCGAACGTCTATGTCTCGGTGGCCTTCGTACACGACGACACGCTGTTCACCGGCAGCAAGAACCTCAAGGTGCCGGCCACGGAGAAGAAGCTCAACATCACGATTGAACCCTCACAGCCGCAGTTCAAGCCAGGTGAAGCCGCCCGTTACAACATTACGGCCCTGGATGCCGCCGGGAAGCCGGTGGTGGGTGAATTCAGCTTGGGCGTTGTGGATGAATCCATTTACGCTGTCCGCCCGGATGCCACGGGTGATATCCACGATTCCTTCTATGGTTCAGTGGGCGACTTTGTCCGCACTGAGTCATCTTTCAGCTTCTACTTCACCGGCGAAGCGGGCGCCAAACCAATGTTCCTGGCCGCTGGAGGCCAAGCAAATTACAAGTACGACACTCTTTCACAGCTTAAACCCAGCGAAGCCCTGGTGCAGCCCAAGGTCCGTAAGGTCTTCCCCGATACCGCACTGTGGCTGGCGGAAATCAGGACCGACCAGAATGGACACGCGCAGGCCCAGCTCTCTTTCCCCGATTCGCTCACTACGTGGCGCGCGACCGTGCGCGGCAACACCCAGGATTTCAAAGTGGGCAGCGCAGTCAATCGGGTCATCGTGCGCAAGAACGTGATGGTCCGCCTGGCCGTGCCCCGCTTCTTCCGCCAAGGTGACGATGTGACCGTTTCCACCATCGTCCATAACTATCTTGCCGGAGACAAGAGCGCCCAGGTATCGCTCGATGTGAAAGGCCTGGATCTGCAAGACCCGGGCACGCGCCCGGTCACGGTGGCAAGCAAGGGCGACCAGCGGCAAGATTGGCATGTTCACGCACAGAACTCCGCCAGCTCCAGCCTGCTGGCCAAAGCGCTCACCAACGAAGAATCCGACGCCATGGAGCTGACGCTGCCCGTCATTCCTTTCGGCGTAAAACTGAATGACAGCAAGTCCGGCGCCATCAGCAATGCCCTGGGGCAGGACCAAATCACCGTCAACTTGCCGGGCGACCCAGCCACCTCGGCGCCAACGCTCAAGATCGACGCCGGGCCGTCGATTGCCGGAAGCATCTTTGGCGCGCTCGATTACCTTACGGCCTATCCCTACGGCTGTACGGAACAAACCATGTCGAGCTTCCTGCCCAACATCGTGGTGGCCGGCGCCATGAAAGACCTGAAGCTGCAATCGACCATCAACACCAAAGAGCTGAGCAAGAAGATCGACGCCGGACTCATCCGCCTGTATGACTTCCAGCACGACGACGGCGGCTGGGGATGGTGGAAGGAAGACGGGAGCATGGTGTTCATGACCGCGTACGTGGTCAGCGGCCTGGCGCAGGCCAAGACCGCCGGCTATGACGTGGAAGAAGGCAGAATAGGCCGCGGCCGCGAATTCCTCAAAGGCCAACTCGCCCAGCACGAACGCATGAAGCCCGACCTGCGGGCCTATGTCGTCTACGCCCTGGCCCTGGCGCGTAATGCGCATGAAGACAACAACGGACAGAACCCAGATTCGAAAAACGATGCGAAGAACTTCGATACCAAGTGGCTCGATGAGGCATACAAAGCGCGCAGCCGCATGTCGTCCCAAGGTCTGGCCATGCTGGGGTTGTCGCTACAAGCCGCGGGCGATACCCGCGCATCGGAGGTTGCCGGCGAGTTGGAAAAGCAGGCGGTGGCTACCGATACCGATGCCCACTGGCCTTCCCAGTATGATTCGTTCCTGGAATTTGAGATCGACGACTCGGTGGAAGCTACAGCCTACGCTGTGCGGCTGCTGAGTCTGACCCGTCCCGATAGCGCGCTGCTGCCTAAAGCAGCGTACTGGCTGGTGACCCACCGCGATGGCGGATACTTCTGGCTCAGCACCAAGCAGACCGCCATGGTGGTCTTCGGTCTGCTCGAATATGTAAGGGTCAGCCACGAACTGGAAGCCGACTTTACCACCAGTGTGTTCGTGAACGAAAAGCAGGTCATGACGCGGCACTATACCCGCGCTGACGCCTTCCGCGGCGATTTGCCAAGCATTACCCTGACGGCCGATCAGTTGCAACCCGGCGTGAATAAAGTCCGCATACAGAAATCGGGCGCGGGCCGGCTCTACTGGTCGGCGCGCGGCGAGTATTATTCGGCGGAGAAACGGCTGTTCCAGAACAACAAGATCGCGTTGAGCATCAGCCGCGATTACTACCGGCTGACGCCCCAGCAGGAAAAAGACAAGATCACCTACAGCCTTGATCCGCTGCAGGGCGCACTGCATTCCGGAGACGTGGTCGCCGTCCGGCTGGGCGTGAACGGCAGCAAGTGGCGCTACCTTCTGATCGAAGACCCGATTCCGGCGGGCGCGGAATTCATCCAAAACGACGGACTCTACGAATTCAACCGCCGTGAAAGCTGGTGGGGATTCTGGTTTACCCGCCGCGAATTCCACGATGACCGTGCCGCCTTCTTCCAGACGTATTTTGACGGACACCAAGAATACGTTTACCTGCTCAAGATCGTTAACCCCGGCAAGTTCCGTGTCTCTCCGGCTTCGGTACAGCCGATGTATCAGCCTTCGATCATCTCCACCACCGATGCCGTCACCCTGGAGGTAAAGTAAATGGCTCTCTGGAACTCTTTACGCACAACGCTGATCGACCCATGGCTCAATCTGAGAATGTGGCTATTGCAGTTTCTGGGCAACACCCTGCTGATCGCGGCCTTCGCGTGGTTCCTGCATATCGGTGACGGCTATACGTCCCAGATTATCTTCAGCGCCATCCTGGTCTTGCTGCTGGTGGGCGCCACGCTGGTCATCCATGGCGGCGCCATGAACTATGCGCTGGATACGGCCAACGCCAGTGCAGCCGCCGGCCCCGGTACTCAAAGCGATGCGCAGCCGGCCGGGCTGGCGCCCGCCATGCGGCGCGCAGCCTCCCATTTGTTACCGCTGCTGTTGTGGGCTTTCTTGTTTTATCTGCTGGAAAGGCTGACCAACCGCATGGAGGACTATCAATACTCATTTCCCGGCTGGCTGCGCTCCGAGTTTCCAGCATGGTTGCGGAAGCTCATCAGCGAACCCGCCATTGACCGCGGCTACACGCTGGGCGTGAGCTTCCTGCGCTGGACGTTCATTCCTGCACTGCTGCTGCCGCTGGGGCTGCTGTGCGCGGACCGCGGATTTCGCGGCCTGATCTCGGTGCGTCTCTGGTGGCGCATGGCGCGCAGACTGCGCTGGTGGATCGTACTCTTGCTGACGGCGCTGCTGACTGTATACCTGGTTGCCGCCTTGATGGATTGGAAGTTGAATCCACTGACGGCGTCGCTAGGGGCCGAAAAGGTATGGATCGGAATGAGACTGCTGGTTGCCTACATAATGGCTATCGGCGCTTGGATGATCATCTGCGCGGCCCTGGCGCGCAACCGGCGGCACGCCGATGAAGACGGCTCCGGAACAGTAGCAGAGACGCCTGTCCCCGCACCGGCGCCGGTCGCTTCAGCAAAGGCGTAAACCAGTTCACCACGGAGGCACGGAGAAAACATAAAGACCGGTACTTCGTACTTCGTATTTGGTATTTGGTATTTGCAGCTGATCGTAGCATTGCGAGATTTGGGTAAGGCCCGCGATTCTCCCCGGAACCAAATACCTATTACCGATTACCAAGTACCAAGTACCAGTTTTGGTTTTCTCCGTGCCTCCGTGGTGAACATGGTTTTTGTTCGACTATCGGAGAATTCCTCGTCTGAGCCAGCCGAGCACCATTTCTTTGCCGTTCTGTTCGATCATCTTCGCCACGCGCGTGCGCGCCGCTGCGTAGGCGCGTTCTATGCTCAGGCGGTCTTCCGGATGACGCAGGGCCTCTTCCATTTCCGCTTCGGTCATTGCTGCCGGTGCGCTGTTGCGGCTCTCGGTGAAGTACAACACCAGACCTTCCCGAAACCACAGAGGCGTGCCTGGGTGTGCGCGGGCTTCTATCAGGAGATGCGTGAGTTCATGCCGCAGCGTCGATTCCAGGATGGCCTTGTCGCGCAGAACAGCCAGAGGCTGCAGGCTGATCGTCTGACCACGGGTAAAAGCGGCCACCCATCCGGGCTGTCCGGTGGAGTTGCGGTAGGCGTCGAGTGAAGGATAGACCTTGATGGTTGGTTTGATACTTTGCGGCCGGGAATCCAGCCGCCATCCCAGATCGGCTTCCAGCTCCGGCAGAATTCCTTCAGCGGCAGCCAGCACGCCGGATTCCTGCTCCGGCTGAGTGCTCAACAGTTCCACACGCTGCCCCGATTTCCGCTGCCATTGCAGGCCTGCGGCCGCCGACAGGCCCAGCGGCGCACCCGGATAGTAGAAGGCCAGAATCTCACGATAGCTCTTCCCTTCTCTCGCCATCTCTTCAGCGCCTGCCTGACAGAGGCCGACGCCGTGGCCGCTGCCGCGTCCGGAGAAGATGACCGAGCCTGAAGTATTTTCAATTTCGTAGAGGTCGCTGCGGACTTCATTCCAGCCGAAGGTCCGGCCGATGGCGAAGCGCAAGGCTGAAGCGGAGATCATCTGTTCAGCTCCGGCGGCGCCGCGAAAGGCAAGCTTCTGTGCGCGTCCGCTGGGGGCGCGGGCCACGATCTCGAGTTGCCTCCATCCGTCCGGGACCTTCAGTCCCTGATCGCGCAGGGCCTTTCGCAGCCGGTCACGGTCGAGCTGCGCCTTCCAAGGCAAGGGAGCGCCGCGCACACAATATGGATCTTCATGTTTCGGCAGATAAGGTGCGCGCAGGTCAGGCCATGCCTCGCCGGCTGCGGCCACACTGCCGCCACAGTTCTGATGATAGAAAGTGGCCGCCAGCTTACTGTCATACCACAGCAACTCGCCGCGGGTGGCTACTGCGGCGGCCCGCGCCTGGGGCGTGATGCCCTTGAAGTTCAGCGTCTGGCAATGAGTGTTGTCGCAGAAATCAAAACCGTTGGCCGCGTGACGCGACTTGAAGCGTAGCGCATACGTCCGCACAGCGACGGCCATGGCTTTCATGCTCTCGGCATGTTCGAAGCTGCCGCTCTCCCCGGCAAGGGCGGCTACTACGTAGTCTTCGAGAGGCACGCTGAGCAACAGCGTGAGACGCGTGTGGCCGTTTTTGATTCGCAACGGAAAAGTAAGATTGAGCTTGAAGCCTTCACTGGGCTCGATGCGGTAATCGCCTTCCACCAGGATTTCATTGGCTTGCTGGGTCACCGCCAAATCCTCGATGCTGAGACCTGCTGTACCGGCTTCGACGATCAACCTCTCGGATTGCTTGAATGGACAGCGCTCACAGGTCTTCCACTTCAAAGTCCCGGTCCGGGCGGTGAGCTGGACGCGACGCTCGGGATGAAGACTGTAGAGACGGACTGTGAGGTTGGCGCCTTGGGCAGAGACCGTAGAGATCAAGAAGAGCACAACCAAAAACATTAGCCACGAATGAACACGAATGAACACGAATGGGAGTTTCAGGACTGAATGCTGAGTGCTGAGTGCTGAGTGCCGTTCCAGCAAAAGCATTGGCCGCGAATGAACGCGAATGAACGCGAATGATCTACTTCCAATACGCATCCAAGACCTTCCCGGCAATGGCGGCTGCATCGATGCCCCGGCCCCGTTCCAGGTAGACCACGATGGCGATCTCGGGCTTTTCGGCCGGCGAGTAGCCGACAAAGAATCCGTGGGTGTGGCGGGTGTTCGCGCCCGAGGCCGTGCCGGTCTTTCCAGCGGCGGTCGCGGTGTGGGGCTGGGCCGCATGGGCAACACCGTAGCGGACAGCCCGTTCCAGTCCATCGAAAACTGGCGCGGCGCTGCCCAGACCAGAAGCCGTCAGATCAGCGTTGCGGAGACCACTGTTGCGGAGTCTTTGCAGGGCCAGATTGCGATAGGCTGCCAGCAATTCCAGCGGAGTTACCTCAATGCCCCAATGACCGAGCACCTGCAGTTGCAACTCCGGTCCATCCCGCGCGCGGAGCACTACGCCCGCAGCCTCGACGGAAGCCAGGTGCGTCGGGGAGGTGAAACCTGCCCGGCGAAATACCAGCGCGAGTTCATCGCTGCTGAGCCGGTTGGCGATGGCGGCGAAGTACGAGTTGCAGGAGTAGGCAATGGCGTCGGGCGCATCCAGGTTCTCGATGCCTTCGGGATGAGAGCAATCCATGCGTCGCCCACCTACGTAGAGAGGACGGCGGCACATCAACCGCTGTTCAGGCTTCACCCTTCCGGAACTCAGCAGTTCCATGAGCACGAAGGGCTTCAGCGTGGAACCTGGTTGCGCGAGTCTCTGCGCCGCTACATCCAGATGTGACTGCGCGAGGATCTTGCCCGTCCCGGCGCTGATGACCACGACAGCTCCATGCTTGCCCGCCATGAGGTGGTCAATGGCCGGCTGCAGGGTGGAATGTTTGGATTCCTGGGCGGAGGAAAGAGTGGCGACACATAGAAGGGCCGCCATGAGAACCCCGGTCACAGCCCGCTCAGGATCTGCGAGATGGAAATTCCGAAAGCCAGGGAGAGGTCCTGCAGGGTGGGCAGGCAGATGGCTTTCTTGCCGTTTTCCATGTCGCTAATGTAGCTGAGGTCGAGGCCAACGTGCATGGACATATATCTCTGGGTCCAGCCTTGTTTCCTGCGCAACTGCCGGAGCCGGTTTCCGAAGTCTACATTGATCTGTTTGGGCATGTCATCATGATGCCTGTAGTCTAAAGGCGATAAATCGGCCAAAGCCGATACGCTGTCTTCCTGCCCGGCACTCACAGCCCCCTCAGTATCTTGGCCATGGAAATGCCGAAAGCCTCGGCCAGCGCCTGCAGGGTGGGCAGGCAGATGGCCTTCTTGCCGTTTTCCATGTCGCTGATGTAGCTGCGGTCGAGGCCGACATGTTCGGCCATGTAGACCTGCGTCCAGCCCTGTTTGGTGCGGAGCTGCTTGAGGCGCTTGCCAAAATTAATGTTCACCTGATTTGACATTCCCATATCATGCCTGTAGTCTAAAGACGATATATCGGCCAAAGCCGATATTGAATAAGGCCTGAAAGTTCCGCATGAAGACCGAAGTCTACGAGTCCCTGAGTGTCATCAATCGCGCCGTCGAGCAGGTGTCCTTACACATCCAGAGGCTGCGGGAGCTCTCCGTGATCGGCCCGGAGTTCGCCGAGATACGCCGTCTGACGGCCGAACAGGTGCGGGCGGAGGTCAATCACAAGGTCATCATGATCATGGCCGAGGCGGAAACCCAGAGCGCGTCCCTGCTGGGCAAGCTGAAGGCCGCGGAGCAAGAGAAATTGCAGGCAGAAGAGAGAAGTTGAGCCGGATGCACCTTACGGATTCCCCCGGCGTAAGGGCATCCGGCGCGGGCGGCTCGGAAAGCCTAAAATTCACTATGGAGGCACAGCGTGGCGTAGCCGCACCCAAAACCCTTCCACCGCAGAGGACGCAAAGGTCGCAGAGGAAGCGCAGAGAAAAACGAATATTACCAATGGATACAACAGAGAGTTGCCCTAGAGTAGCCCGGTACGCGCTATTCCGTCACTCGTTCTGCGCGTGGCAGAGTGGCGAGGTGCTGGATGTGGGGAAGCAATTGGCAATCAATGGGATGCTTGAGACCAGATTTTCCATGGAGTAGGATAGCTGAAGGTACAAATCATGATTGATTGGTCGCAATGTTCGGGAGTCGAGAGCGTGCCCGGCAAGCTGGGCGGTGCTTGGGTTTTCTCAGGAACGCGGATGCCGGTTTCGGTTGTTTTTGAGAACCTGGAGAGCGGCGCCAGCATCGAGAATATTCTTGAATGGTTTCCAGGGATCACCCGCGAGCAGATTGAAACCGTCCTCGAATTTACCGCCAAGAGCCTGAAAGCGCCCGCCCGCAGCTAGCCATGCTGATCTTATTCGACCAGGGTGTCCCCGAACCACTGCGGCGTTTCCTCACGGGACACGCCGTTTATGCGGCGCGTGAAAAAGGATGGGGCACCTTACTCAACGGAGAACTGCTGCGCGCTGCCGAGCGTGAAGGATTTGATCTTCTCATTACCACCGACCAGAGTATTGCATATCAACAAAACTTGAAAGACCGAAGAATTGCAGTGTTGGTCCTGGGTACGACGGATTGGCGGATAGTCCAGCGGAAGATTCAGGAGATCGTCACGGCAGTGAACGGCATGCAACCCGCAGATTACGCTTTCATCGAGATGCCGCATCGTTGAGCTATTCACTACAAGGGCGAAAGACCACCTATTACTCTGCCACCCCCGGCCAGCAGCATGCTGGACGCTCCTGCCATACGCTACGGCCGCGGCGCGGTATCAGGCTTCAATGAACATCGGAAAGACTATTGAACCCAGGCCATGACTGGAGCTGGTTATGGGGCATACGCGGTCCGCAGGGGGTCGCATATCCTCGCAAACTAACAAACCCTAACGGCTCAACCACACCCTTGGCCTTGATGTCATTCCGAAGCGACTATGCGCGCGTTCTTAGCGCGCATGGTCGCGAGGAACCGGCTCTGCTGCTCTGTAGAATCACCATCTACAATCTCTGGCTCCAACTGGTGCAGAAGAGAAATGATCCGCTCGTCACGCGCCGCTTCCAAGCTCCAATCGTTCTTGCTTGACTTTCGCGGACATTAGAAGAGTCTTGGGAAATGGCGTGATTTCCTTAATCTTGCTAACTGTGACACCCATGTTCGCAACGTACGAGAGCTCTACCATCATACCTTCGGATCCGGACTCGGATCGCAAACGGCGACACAATAATTCCGCAAGATCAGGGTCCTCGGCTGTGCAGATAATTTGCTCACCCCTTTGTCGTATTGCAGCAAGCACCTCAACCAAGTGCAGTGCACGATAATCATCCACATGCTGCACGGGATCATCGAGGATCAATGAGTTGAGCTTGCACCACGGTCTTGATAGATGCACTGCGAGCAGAAAGGCGAGACCCAAAGCTCTGCGCTGGCCGCTGCTGAAAATAAACCGCGGATTAAGCGCTTCCTCGTGTCCAACCTGCAAGCTAAGAAAGCGCTTGACGTCACCTCGCATTCGGTAGCTCACATCCACAAAATCGACATGTGGCCGAAGGCGGACATATAACTCTGTAAGGAGAGGACTAAGTGAAGCCAGCCGCTCATCCATGTTCTCCGCAGAGACCCGCCTTGCAGAAGTACTTATCGCTTTTGCATTTTGTCGGGCGGTGGATATTCTGTCCATTTCCGCACCGAGCTTTTCTGCTTCCAACTTGCCTAACGAAAGTTGCTGTTCAAGGTCGGTAATTTGCTCCAGCGCAAGAAGCGAGTCGATTTGAGTTACCGAGCCGTCCAGTGCTTCAACCGCCGTTCTCGAGCGGGCAAGTTCAGTGTCGATCTTTTCCAGAGCCAGTTCTACTCCAAGAAGCGCTGCTTGGTCTCGTAACCTAACCAAGCCTAGGTCGACGGCCTGAATCTCCGAGGTGATCCGACTGGCTTCGGAAGAGAGCCGTTCATATTCGCTTGTGGCTGTGGCACGTTCTGCTTGCGCGCTTGTAAAACGTGCAGTAGCATCGCCGATCCGCTGATCCAATAAGTGAACGGCAGTCTGAATTTCCTTTAAGTGACTCCTGAAGTCTTTCTCGCTGATCGTTAATCCGCACAGGGGACATTTTTCCTCTATCGTGCCTAATTGGCTGCCCGTCTGAGCCAGCAGCGCCAATGCTGCATTCCTCGGCGATTCGGCACGCAGATCATTGATCCCCCTTTTCTCGGACTCCCATATGGTCTCTGCGCTCCTAAGGCGGCTCTCCGCCTTCCCGAGCTGTTCTCGCAAATCATCGATACGACTTTGCAGGTCGGCACGGCGCGTTTGCTGTGCCTGTGAGTTCTTAACTTCTAGCGAGAGAATTTCTAGCCTTTGTGTCCTGTTTCGATGCTCGCCCAGAGCACGGCGCACCTGGACACTTAGCGCGGACAACGAACCCTGCGGCGGCACCACTGTGAGATACCCTGCAACTGCCAGTGAAATATGGTCCAACTGCACGTCCGACGCACGCGTTGCGAGGGTTCGTGCTTCGCTGATCTGCGTCGTATAGGCCGCTACGCGCTCACGTGCAGATGTGTAAAGCCGCTCAACGTTGGTATATGTTGATTTGAGATCTTTCTCCAGAGCGGCACATTTGCGCTCGATGTCAGCAAATTCCGCCAAACCCAGTGCCCGCTTTACAAATTCAAATCGCTCCGACTCGGACAGGTCGGTGCTCAACCGTGAAATCAGCTCATCTCGAAATATTGAAGTCTGGCAAAGTTTTCTGATTGGATCTGAACCGCTATCCGGCGCACAAAATAGACTTACATCTACTTCTGAGCGGGAGTCAGGAGTCGCTTCCTGCGTGAACGGTTCACCACTGTTTGCAAATCTGACAGCTACACGCTTCGAAAGGGGCTCGCCCAGGCCCCTCCACCAGATGTAATCAGAGATCCTTTCTCCTTTTTCAGGATCCGTCACGGCCAGACGACTGATCTCCCCTGTCATTGCGTATTCTATTGCGTCGCAAATTGTACTTTTGCCGGCACCATTTCGCCCGGTGATGACGGTAAAGCTGGGTCCAAAAGGAATTTTGATAATACCTCGAACACCGCGAAACCCAGCGATTTCAATGTCCTTTATAACCATGGATCTCCAGGAATCGGCGAGCCGAGATATCTTCAGAGCCATCGATCGCCATTTTGACCGCCTCTCGTGGTAGGTCCTTGAGTTGGGCCTCCAGCCGTGAACGCGCGTCGTTTTTTTCCAGAGCAAAAGTTGCATTTTGAATCGGCAGCAACGGATAAAGGGCCCTGATCAACCCAGATGTTGTCAGGATATTTCCCTGCGCGATCTTTCTAGCAGAGCGAAAATCCTCCTCGATGCTTCCCAATGCTCTCTTCTCGTCAGGGTTAGGCGCGGCAGCGGTCAAAAAAATCAAATAGAGATTCCATGCCTTCAGCGGCGCAACACGGAGCATGGCAGCATGATCCCGAATGACCGCTGTCTGAGTGGTATTCCAACCGCTAATTATCTCAGTGACATTTTCTTTTACAAATAAAAACCCGACGAGAGAATCGTCTTCAAGACGAAGGCTTGCATTCCCAGCCTCTGAGACGAGGTAGCGGTTTCTACTGAGAATTGTGGCAGCCTCTTCGATGATTTGCATTAAATCAGCCCCTTTTCGTAGGCCGCCTCTTCTGTGATCCACTCCCCGCTTCCACCGGGTCGTACAATACTAGCAGCCTTCTGGGGACGAGCAATGTTCGAGGCAGCTCCTCCGGCGTCAAATGCGCCAGGGCAAATAACATATTTGTCTTCGATCGGCTTGTTGGGCTCGTCTCGATGCCGGGCTTGCACATCACTAAGAACGTCCGTCTTTCCGTTTACTACCCTAATCCGCTGATTTTCCGTTGTGACGTACGACGAACCGTCGAGCCGGCATCCTTTTGCTCGCAGCCGCAGATGTATGCGACCCACGCCCACCATGTCTGCCTTGTTTGGAAGCTTTGGAGCCCGGTTAAATGCAACACCTGCAAAATCCCGGCGCAGTTGATATAGATCGTCTACATGTGCAGCATCGAAGGTCTGGCTGGGTATTGGCTGGCCGGGCGCGACCGCATGAAAGCTCGATTCGGCCGACCGGAGAACCTGTGCCAGCAATGTTTTAGAGTATTCGGTTCTGAGGCATTCAAGAAAAGGCTCCCCATACTCGGGGACATGTACGAAATCGACTCCCGAGGAGTGAGCCCAATTCCACAAGCCTGGGGCTTTGGCTTGGAGCACCCCAGTCGCCGCAGGATCAACCAGCACCACCAGCGGGCAATGCACCGATATAAAACTGTCAGCGACTATTTCGGTCAAATAAGACCAATCCGTCCAAAACCCAATGAACAAGAGATCCTTTTCCAGGAGATTTGCTCTCAGCCAGTCCTTGGACCTTTCAAGCCTTCGCTTAAGTTCTTCGTTTGCATCATTAGTGGGTGGATCAGAGAGCTGCGAGCGACACCATAGGGTATAATCTTTCGTGTCAACGCATCCATGGATTTTCAGAAGGGGTTGGTTGGATCTCGTTCGGTTCATTTCGTCGCCAGCAACGCAGGCCTAAAATTCTTCGCATATCTCCCATCCTCGCTTTTCTACTAAATTGTCGTAATTTGCCGTTATGCTAGAGTGCGCCGCTCCACAAGTCAGAAAATCTGCCACGGCCAAATGCGCTCTGTTGGGGTTGCTCCGAAACGGCCGCCAGTCCATGAACCTCCGAATAAAATCCTTCTGGAATCCATTTGCGAAAAGGAATTCCGTGAGCTTCTCCAGATTATCGAGCGCTTCGGCAGGTATTGGCAGGGGCAGCGACTCTTGAACATACGCCTGTACGCATCTCTGGGTTAAATCTGCGGCACTCGGAACCGCGCTTGGCGGCGTCATCGACAGACCAGCCCCGGTAAAAATGACGAGGCGATTCGACAAAAGCGACTCGACCAACCTTGCTTTTAATACATCGTTCATGGAATGGCTGTTCTAACACAATTTTTCGGCGCAATGCAGGAAAAAAAACTGTAACAGTTCAGGTGGGTAACGTGGCAGATTCCTCTGCCGAAAAAGCTGTGCATGCAGGGACGGTGTGTGAGTTAGTGTATGCACAGTGAACACGCGGCCATCTCGACGGTCAACACGTAATAGCAGACAGGTGCTTGGATTTCACAGTCGGTGTCGACAACAGCAAGAGAATCTGCAACGTGAGCTGGAGAGAATTCGCCGGGAAAACCAGAAGCTACGGGAACAGATCACGGACAAAGACCAAGAGCTCGCCGAACAACAGCGTCACATCCAAGATTTAGAAAGAAAGCTGGAAAGCCGCAATCGGAACTCGACGAATTCGTCTAAACCTCCTTCCTCCGACGGCTTAGCTGGGCGGCAACGGGAACGCGGCCGCAAGCCGAGCAATTCCAAAAAACGGCGCAAGCCGGGCGGCCAGCCCGGCCATCCTGGACATCATCGCACCCTGGTGCCGGTAGAGCAGGTGCAAGCGGTAAAGATACTGCTGCCCCAACAGTGCCGGCATTGCGGGGAACAGCTATCGCAGGAATCACTTGCCGGAGTCGGTGAGCCCCACCGCCATCAAGTGACGGAGATTCCCAAAGTACAGGCTTTCATCATCGAATACCAACGGCCACGCGTGGTGTGTGGTAGCTGCCAAAAGAGCAACTGCGCGCCCTTGCCGGAGGAAGTGCAGGGTCAGTTCGGGCCACAGTTGACAGCCCTGATTGCCTACTGGACAGTGGTGTGCCGGTTGCCGCGGCGACTGGTCGAAGGGATGTTGACCGAGGTGCTGGGCATCACCCTGAGTCTGGGCAGTACCCAAAAAGCCTGGGAGGAAGTCAGCGCTGCGGTGCAGGCTCCCTACCAGGAGTTGCAGCACCAGTTGCCCCAGGAAAAGATATTGAACGCCGACGAGACGGGGTGGCGGACCACAGGGGACAAGCGTTGGCTGTGGGCCTTCGTAGCGCCGCAGTTTGTGTTTTATTGGGTGTCGATCCATCGCAGCACGGAAGTTTTGGTGAGTTTACTGGGTGCTGTCTTTCATGGGGTTTTGTGCAGTGATCGTTACTCGGTCTACGGAAAATACCACCAGGGACGCAAGCAGTTCTGCTGGGCCCATTTAAAGCGAGCCTTGCTGGCCTTAGTGGAGTTACGTAGCCTGCGTGCCCAACGGTTTGGCCGGGATGCGCTGGCCATCGTGGCCCGTATGTTTCGGCTCTGGCATCGTTTTCGTGGTGATCTCCAAGATGGGCGAGGCCATCCCCAGCCTCTCGATCGTCAAGAACTCCTGCGCAGGTCGATTCCTTTGCAGAAGAAGCTTTTTCAGTTGGCAGAAGCGCACTTGGACGATAACGACAAGGATGCTCGCAATCTGGCTCGGGCACTATTTACCCAAGGCGAACATCTGTACACCTTCTTGGAAGAAGCGGGCGTTGAGCCTACCAATAATGCGGCCGAGCGCGCGCTCCGCACTGCCGTCCAGTGGCGCAAGATCAGCTTCGGGAATCGCAGTCGCCAAGGAGAGTTGGCCACGGCTCGTCTACTCACCATTGTGCAAACCTGCAAACGCCAGCGTCAACCCATTCTCACCTATCTCACCCAAGCGGTGGTCTGTTACCGCCGCCGCTCCATCCCACCCTCGTTGCTTCACAAATCAGCATCACAGGCCTGAACTGTTACAAAAAACTATCGAGCAGAGATCTACACCTATTTGGTTTGATTAGAAATTATTAACCTTTCAAGTATTCTGGGCTACACCTTCGCTTGGGTCATGATCTGCATGCAGTGTTGTTGCGTTACTTAACGAAGATAAACGCGCGATGCCAGATCAACGTCACTCAACATCTCCTGCTTTATGACTCGGCCCCAAGTATCCACTGACCATCCAAGGGGTAAGACACTCGGCGGGATGGATGGCCCTACACGGCGGCGGAGCCGGTTCCTCGCGACTACGCGCGCTTAAGAACGCGTGCGTAGTCGCTTCGGAATGACAGGGATTAATGAGTAAGGTGAAAGGCAACCGCCCAATGAAGTGCGAAGGGGATCTGCTCTTCGCTAACGGCTAAGAGCTAATGGCTAACGGCTAACAATCTACTTCACCCCTCCCGAAGCTGCAACCGGCGGACTGAACTTTGGCGCCGCAAACGGCAGAGTGTCGGGGTTAATCCGTACCGCGGTCGTAAATTTCAGCGGATACTTCCCGCCTGTCGCATAGGTCAGTTCGACGAAGTATGCAGTCCAGCCCTTTACCGGTTTTTCTACTTTGCCGGAATACGATCCGTCGGCTTGCGCGGCTAGGACGGTTGACGTATACGCCGGGCCGATTGACACTAGGCGGAAGTCGCGATGATCGGGGTTGGCTGCCTGCCAGAGTTTTACTTCCGTGGGTTTGTCCTGGGCGGTCACGCGGATGGAGCCGTCGTCCTCGAATTTCCAGGAGAATTTTGGGCGCCGTTGTTTGCGCAGGAAGGCGTCGTAGAAAGCGATGAGGCATTGGCGGGCATCGGAGCCTTTCAAGGAGTGGTCGGCGTTGGGGACGTAGCGCAAATATTTTTCGCCTTCTAGATCATCGAAATAGAAGCGCGAGGAATCGGGGAGAAAATACTGGTCGCCGGCGGCGTTGACGATGTACTTGGGGAGCTGCAGTCGGTCGCGGTATTCGTAGGGCTCCTCAATCTGCATCAGCTTGCGGAATTGCGGAGTGCCATTCCACTTCATGACGCCCAGCTCTTCATAGTCTTTGATCGCCGGTGAGTAGAAGCCATAGGCGCGATAGTGGTGCTCGAAAGACTTCTCGTTGTTGAGGAGATCGATCACCATGGGCGCGACGGCCACCACGCGCTTATCGACGGCGGCAGTTGTCCAGGCCGTCCAGCCGCGCTTTGAGCCGCCGGACACCATGAAATCCTCAACCTTGGTTTTGCCACCGGCATTGGAGCGCAGGAATTCCTGTACGGCGTCCATGGCGCGGACGGCGCTCTTGGTCATGGGCAGCCGCGCGGGCCAGAGGTCGTTTCCGGTACGCAGATATTTGTCCCAGGTGTAGGCGATGAACTGGTCTTCCACCAGATCGTGCTTAGCGGCGTCGGGAAAATTGATTGGCTGGTTGGGGACCATGCGCAGCTCGGCGGCCACGCTGTGGGTGGTGAGCGCGATGTCGCTCAGCAGCGCGTCGACCTTTTCCGGGGCCTTGTCTTGATTCGAGCCGCCGGTAATGTATAGGAAGCCGGTCGAGTAGTCGACGCGATCGGGCTTCACCACGGTGAGCCAATGCTTCCAGACCGTGCTCTCGGGCGCAATCGGCGGCTTCCATGTCTGCGAAGTCAGATTGAGGATGTAGGCGGTGTAGCCTTCTCCGGGGATCGTCTTCACCAGCTCGAATTTGTAGGTGGGGTCGGGGGCGTGGACGTAGCGGTCCAGCGCGGTTTGCTGCGATGCAGTCTTCTGAAAGGACAACGACGATGGCGGGGCGGCGGTAAGCACCACCATCACCAGCAGAACGAGCAGGCCTCGGAAGCGTAAGGGTTTCATGGGGTCATATACTACACGCGCGAAGAACGCGCGTGTAGGGGGGTGAGAAGGTTCACCCTTCTCGTATCCCATCCATAAATGCGCGTAGCTTGCGGGAGCGCGAGGGGTGGCGCAGTTTCCTTAGGGCCTTGGCTTCGATCTGGCGGATGCGTTCACGGGTCACGGCGAAGGACTGGCCTACCTCTTCGAGGGTATGTTCGGAGCCGTCTTCGAGGCCGAAACGCATCTTGATGACTCTCTCTTCGCGGGGGGTGAGGGTACGAAGCACCTGCGAGGTCTGGTCTTTTAAGTTGACGTTGATCACGGCCTCGGCCGGAGAAACCATGGAGCGGTCTTCGATGAAGTCGCCCAGGTGAGAATCCTCTTCTTCTCCAATCGGCGTTTCGAGCGAGATGGGCTCCTGGGCGATCTTGAGGACTTTGCGTACCTTGGCTACCGGGATATCCATGCGCTTGGCGATTTCTTCGGAGCTGGGTTCGCGTCCCAGTTCCTGCACCAGTTGGCGCGAGGTGCGAATCAGCTTGTTGATGGTCTCGATCATATGCACCGGAATGCGGATGGTGCGGGCCTGGTCGGCGATGGCGCGGGTAATGGCCTGGCGTATCCACCAGGTGGCGTAGGTGGAAAACTTGTAGCCACGGCGGTACTCGAACTTGTCCACGGCCTTCATCAGGCCGATGTTGCCTTCCTGGATGAGGTCGAGGAACTGCAATCCGCGGTTGGTGTATTTCTTGGCAATGGAGACCACCAGGCGCAAGTTGGCCTCGATCAGTTCGCGCTTGGCGGCTTCGGCATCTACGTCGCCCTGGATGATCTCGCGCTGGGTGCGCTTGAGTTCCTGGTAGCTGACCCCGGCTTCCTGTTCCAGCTTTTCAAGATCGGTCTTGTGCTGGCGCTGCAGCCGGCGGAATTCTTTTTTCTGGTCTTCGCTGCGCGTGGCCTCGACCTTTTTTTCCAGGTTATTGACCTGGCGATCGAGCGCGCGCATGGTGTCGACTGTCTTGTTGACGCGGTCGATCAGCCGCTTACGTTCCGGATTCGTGAACTTGAGGTTGCGGATGCCGATCGAAACCATGACCTGGGCGCGGCCCAGGGCCCAGCGGCACCGGCGGTACTCCTTGGGCTTTTTCTTCTGGACAATCAAGGCCAGCTTCTCGGTACATAGCTGGACCCTCTTATAGTGCTTGGCGACCTCGTCAATCTTGCCGGTGAAGTCCTTGAGGCGGGCCTGCACGATTTCGTCGGTGATTTCTTCTTCGTCGAAGGCCACCAGCTCCTTGATGGAGCGGACGCTTTTCTTGAGGTCTTCACCCAGGCCCAGGATTTCCCGGATGACGATGGGAGAGCGGGAGAGGGCCTTGAGTACGCGCAACTGGCCGCGTTCGATGCGCTTGGCGATTTCCACTTCGCCTTCGCGGGTGAGCAGCGGCACGGTGCCCATCTCGCGCAGATACATGCGCACCGGGTCGTTGGTTTTTTCCAGCGCGCCGGGCGTCAGATCAAGTTCAACGTCTTCGCCTTCTTCAATGTCTTCGAACTTCTGTTCGGAAGGCAGGCCTTTGCTTGAATCGAGGACATCGATGCCTTGCGTACCGATGGTCGTGAGCAGATCGTCGAGGTCGTCGGGGGAATGGACATCACCGGGTATGAGATCATTGACCTGATCGTAGGTGAGGTATCCCTTTTCTTTACCTGCGTCGATCAGCTTTTTAATGTCATCAAATTTGTCGTCTAGAGCCAAACGCGGTCCTTCTCGAAGCCAAGTTTATTATGAGCGGTTCGCGGGACAGGACGCTCGTGCTTCCCGCGAGGCAGTCGCATGCCTTACGGCCAAAAAGCGCACACGACCCGAAAGTACAAAAATATATCATATCCCGGTCTGCAATTTGAAGCGCCACCATCCCCACCTCCCAGGAAACAAAGGAGATAAAAGATCATCTCCTAACAGATTAGATGCTGTTCAGGAGGGTTAGATTGTCGAAATTTGCCCAGGCCGCTGTCGGATTGCCAGAATTGCCAGTATCTCCGGAATTTTGCGGATCTGGGCGCCTGACTGCTCGATTCAGGTGACTCGCGGAAATGCATTCAGCGGCAATGCTGGAGCGGCATTGCATCTCTCTTAGTTTCATCGGCAAGCCGGACCGTGGCGTAAGGGAGAACTTGGGAACGGAAGAATTGCCAGGATTGCCAATATTGCCAGCATCTCCGGAATTTTTCATCCGGCCCCCCTGAGAGATTTAGCAATCATCGCGGACCGCGTGATCTGGTGATCTGACGATCAGAAATGCGAGCTCGCATCTTCGCCGACATTACCCGTATTGCCGGTCACGGCATGGACATCGTTATCGCCTTCTCACTTTCTCCGGCCAGATTGACTATCAGCCGTTCAGCGTTGATTCTTGACAGTTGGGACATTTCGAATCGCTGAACAGGGCCTGGGTGCCTGATAATGATTACAGCCCGCCAGAACCGCCCAGGAGCAACAGCCACAACATCCGAATGACCACCGCCATTTCATCCAAACAGCACCGTTTTCAAATTGCTCTGGCGTTTGCGCTGGTTTACGTCCTGTGGGGATCTACCTATTTGGCGATGCGCGTGGCGGTGGTACACATTCCTCCGTTTGCCATGGGCGCTGTGCGCTACCTCATTGCCGGCCCGGTGATGCTGGCATGGTGCGCGTGGTCGGGCAGAAAGATCCGCATTACGGCCCAGGATTTCTGGAAGCTGCTGGCCATTGCCGGCCTGCTGCTGACGGTAGGCAACATGGGCGTGGCCTGGGCCGAGGTTTACGTCCCCAGTGGACTGGCAGCCCTGATCGTGGCCATTGTGCCGATCTGGGTTGCGATCATTCAAGCGTGGGTCCTGCGGAGCTCACGGATGTCGTGGCTTGGCCTGGCCGGCCTGGCCATGGGCATCGCCGGAATGGCCGTGCTGCTCTGGCCCCGGATCACGGCAGCCGGACATCTGGGCCGCCAGGAAATGTTTGGTATCGGGCTGCTGACTCTGGGGTCCCTGGGCTGGGCGCTCGGTTCGGTGCTTGGAGGCCGCTGGAACCTGGGCGTGGATGTTTTTACTTCCAGCGCCTGGCAGATGACCTTTGGCGGCATCGTCAACCTGATCATCGCGCTCGCCGGCCGCCAGTTCCAGCATGCGCATTGGACCGTGCCGGGCGTCGCCAGCATCATCTACCTGATCATCTGCGGCTCGTGGATCGGCTTCAGCGCGTACAACTGGCTGCTGGAACACGTCGCCACGGCCAAGGTGGCGACTTACGCCTATGTGAATCCAGTGGTGGCGGTGTATCTCGGCTGGTTGTTCCTCAGTGAAACCCTCGACGGCTTCATGCTGGCCGGGACCGCAGTGATTGTGGCGGCGGTGGCCCTGGTAAATGTCTCAAAGCTGAGAGGCTCCGGGAAAAACGCGCCCGTTAGCGAGCGAGGCCAGGCGCTGGCCGGGCCCGCCGGGGACTGAAGTGGTATCTTAAAGTTTATGCCCGCCGCCCAGCAGGAACTTGCCGCTCTCGCCCTTCCGTCTCTTTGGCGGACACCCTTCCTCAAGTTGTGGCTGGCGCAAGTGGTCAGCGTTTTTGGGGACTTTCTAGCCCTGTTTGGCATCATCAGCCTCATCACCTTCCGCTGGCACGGGACGCCGGTGCAGGTCACCACGGTGATGCTGGCCTTCATGCTGCCCATGGCGATAATCTCTCCTGCGGCCGGCGTGTTCGTCGATCGCTGGAGCGTGAAGCGGCTCATGATTTCGAGCGATGTGATTCGCGCCCTGCTGGTGCTGGCGTTGCCGTTTGTGAGCAATGTCTTCCAGATCTGCCTGATCTTCGCGGCGTTGAGCGCTGTTTCCAGCTTCTTCGCGCCGGCGCAATCCGTGGCGCTACGGCAGCTCGTGGCCACCCAGCAACTCATGGCCGCCAATGCCATGTTGTCGCAGGCTTTTTACGCGGTGCGCATCCTGTCACCGGCGGTGGCCGCGGCCCTGGTGTCATGGCTAAGCGAGAAAGCCTGTTTCTATGCGGACTCGGTGACCTTTGCCCTTTCCGCTTGCCTGCTGGCCACGCTCGCCCTGGCGCCTTCCGCGGGAGCGAAGAAGGAGCAATCGCTGCGGGCCCTGACTGCAGATTTCCTGGCGGGAAACAAATTCATCTTTACCCATGCCGGCCTGGCGTTCGTGTTTCTCGCCATGGCGGCCGCCATGCTGGTGATGAGCGCGTTCGGTCCGTTGATTTCCATTTACGTGCGGGACACTCTTGCGCGCGGCCCGGCTTTTTATGGCGTGGTCAGCGCGATGATCGGTGTGGGTCTGATCGCTGGTTCTCAGTTGGTCGCGCGTTTAAGCCGCAGTCTTCCGCCGCAGACGATGGTATTGTCCGGGCTGCTCGGCCTGGGCCTGGGCGCGGCCCTGCTGGGCGTGGTCAACTTTGTGTGGATGACCCCTTCCAGCACGTTCATCATGGGCTTTGCCATTGCATTCGTACTGGTGCCCGCCCAAACCATGACGCAGCAGGAAACCCCTCGCGAAATGGTAGGAAGGGTCAGCAGCAGCTTTATGTCTCTGATTTCTCTGTCGCAGGCCATGGGACTGCTGCTCTCAGGCTTTTTGGCTAACCTACTGGGGATGCGTCCCCTGTTTGTGGCCTGTGCCGGGGTGCTTGCGCTGCTGGCCGCCGCCGGTTACCTGTCGGTCCGTAGCCGGAATCGGGAAGCCGCAGCCATTGTATGATGGCTTAAAACCGAAGTATGATGGCTTAAAACTGAACTTAACCGTATTGTTTTATATGAGTTATATGTTTATTGGTATTGTTTAATGCAAAGAAAAGGCTTGCATTGATAGTCGTTAGATGGGGTACAATGTAGAATTAAGGCCATGGACGAAAGTGCATAGAGAAGGAAAATGTGCCCATGACGGAGCGCCGAGTTAAGCAATCCGGTTTTTCCGTAATCGAGGTGACGATTGCAGTGGCGATTATGATGCTGCTGGTCGCGATCGTGGTTCCTCGCATGTTTTCGGCCAAGGTCCGCGCCAATGAAGCTTCTGCCGAAGCTTCCATCCACGTCATCAACGTAGCTGAGGCCCTTTACAACAATACATACCCGCAAGCCGGCTATGCCAACAGCCTCGCCGTCCTGGGCAGCCATGGAGGCAATTGCGAGACGGTAAATTCCTCCAACGCTTGCCTGGTCGATTCGACGCTCTCAACCGGCATCAAGGCCGGGTATCTGTTTGAGATTCTCGGCGACGGGAATACTCCGGATGTTGCTTACAGCGTGACGGCCTCGCCGGAAGCCGCCGGCGGTACCGGTTCTTGCGCATTCTCTTCCAATCAAACCGGTGTAATCCAGATCACTACGGCCCCAGTGGGCGCCGCCGGATCGCGCTCCAGTGGCCTCAGCGGCGATGTTTGCGGCTCGGCCTCACGATAAGATTTACGGCCTTCCAAGCCCCTTCACTGGAGCTGAAACCCTGCCCGTACAGGCCGCCGGCCTGACTGTCTCCTGGCCCCATCCAAAAGCGCGGATCCGGTCACTCTCTATCACCTTCGTGCGAATTCCGTTGAGGGTGGGGGGAACCGGCAAATGTTGCTCCCCAAGGATGGTGAAGATCACGACTGCCGGCTCGAGCGGGTTGTCGTCACTGATGGCGACTCCGACGCCCTGAATCCCGGGCTGGGACATCAACTCATCAACATGCAGCTCCTTGATGGCGGTGGTGCGTTCAACGTCACCGGCCGTTAGATGCGCCTGCTGCGCCGCCCAAGCGGGTAGCACAAGGCGCGTCCGCAAGCCCTCGATCTCAACTGGAACCGGTTGGCTGGGAACACGGTCGACATGCACTAACAGAGCGGCTTCAGCCGGGTTGTCGGCGCTCGCGCCCACTTCCACTCCTGTGACCGCCGGGTCCTGCGTCAACTGCCCAGCGAAACGGTTGAGGATTCCGGTGGCCCGATCCAATTCCCTCCGGGACAGATTGGCTGTGCCCGGCGCAGCCGTGGGCGCGTTGACGCTACCAGAGGGCGCGCAACTGACTGCGTGATCGGCGCCACCCTTGATGGACGGCACTCCGGCGGCGGTGGTGAAAGCCGCGATGACGTCGGAGATCGGGTTGGCGATGGTGCCCGCAGGGGAGGTAGTGCCTGCAAACAGCAGCCCGACCGGCCGGGCCTGGGCCGAGCTGACGACCAGCGAGCCGGAATCGCCCGAGGCGCTGAAGTTCCCGGAAATAAAAATCTGGTTGCTGAAGGTCGAAGTGAATGCGACGGCTCCGCCGCAGTTAGCGTCATAAGCCACGGAGACGGTGTTATTGATCGAGGTAATGCTTCCGCAGGTCAGGCTGGTGCTTCTGCCAACCTTGGCCACCGGCAGGCCGATCGCTGGCGGCGCCAGAGCAACGTTGGAAGGCGGCGCCGCAGCGATGGCAGTTCCGCTGGCGGCGCCCAGATCGAGAATGGCTCCCGTAGCATCGACGGTCCCGGCCACAATCTGTCCAATGGCAGCGTCTACGTTTTTAGGGGCGGGGCCGGGACTGGTCGCCGGCTTCAATGGCGCAAATTCGGTGAGATGGGCCACCATGTTCGCGCCCGGATTGCAGGAATTGTCGACCAGACCGGGCTGGGTAATAATGTCGCCGGTAGGGCCGGTGGTGCCTTTATCCGATTTTGCCAGAACGTGATTGTTGCTCAGAATATAGTCGACGCCACCCCGGCTGATCACCGAACCCAACGTTCCCGAGCAACACTCCCTACCGCCGGTGACAAGCGTAACATCCGTGGCGTTTCCGCCGCTCGTCCCTAACTGGATGGGCGCTGTTTCCATCTGGGCGTTATTGTTCGCAAACACCACACTGAGCGCCAAGCTGCCGGTCCTAGTGCTATCGGATTGCAGCGTGGCCGTGAGGGTAAAAGTGTTGGGTGTCGGAAAAGGAGTCGGGGCCGTATAGAGTCCATTGCTGGTGATGGTGCCGGTTGCGGCATTGCCGCCGGTGACGCCGTTCACGCTCCAGGTTACGGTTGCCGGCGTTCCCTGGAGAGTCGCATTGAACTGCTGGCTGGCGCCGATGTTCACACTCTGCGCCGCCGGACACGCCACATTACCTTTGGCATCGGGTGGCAGGCAAACGGACAACGGAACAGGCGGAGGTGGAGGCGGAGGCGGAGGGACTGGGTTGGATTTGCTGCCTCCACCGCAAGAAACAATGAAAAAGACCAGCGAGCTGACAACAGCGACTTTGAGTAAATTCTTCATGCGTTTGGATCCAGTGCCCCAGTGGAAATCGCTTATATCCCAGAATACTGATTCGATGCATTGATTCTACACTCGAAATCCTGCCATTCATTAGAAGTTGGCCAATACTTCGTATGCCGAAAGCAAATACCGAACGAACGGCTGGGACATGTACCGGCCGGGCGGGCCGCTGACGCGACGCCCAATACGGCTGAAGCGGATGAAAAGTAACAACGTAGAGACACCCTGGTGACATCGCCACCTACAGGAATACCTACCATCCGGAAGTGCGTTGAGGAGAGTTGCGTTGAACGCTTCCCCGGAACCTCGTAACGGGGCTGGCCCTCTGATCCTTTCGGGGCCTGCGCTTGGAAGCATGATTTTACATGGCCCCCCGATTTCAATTCCAGGGCCCAAACCTGAGCTGATAGAAATTCGGCCATCGTGATCGCTGGCCCGCAGGCCTTTCGTTACAAACGACCGGATCGCTCTGCGTGAATGCCGTTGACGATATCGATCATGCAGCAATCGGCGTATTGCCGCGTACTGAAAGGAATTTTGCTTTGGCCGTACTGGCCGGAAGCAAACACTACGAGTTTGTTAAATAACAATAAGGAGCGACAACCATGGGGCGAAAAACAGGACGGGACGACACTTTCTGGCTATCTGAACAATCAGACAAGATGCGCATCCGGGAGGCAGAAAATGCGCGGCGAAATCGCGCTGAGGTCACGGCAGCTTTGTCACACGGCAAAGTCTCACGGCGCGATCTGGTCAAATGGGGCTTGTTCACCGCTGCCGGTATCATGGCGCCCATCGGAGGCATCAACCCCTTCGTGCGGTCGGTGCATGCGGCGGCCTATGATGGTGGTGGTGGTGGTGGTGGTGGTTGTAGTCCGATTCCGACGGGCCTGCCTTCCAGTCCAACCTTTGGGGTGTCGGCCTTCAGCCAGCCGATGCCACGCTTTGACGTTTTGCCGCGCAATGCGGTCTCCACGCTGACCCCAGCACCCCTGGCGCAATCGAATCAGACGCAGCAGCCGGTTGATCCAGCGCTGGTGGGCGGGCGAACCGGCCTGACGGGACCGATCGAGGGACGTCCGCCGGGAGCCAGTTGGGCGCACCAACGCTTTACCCAGTTCTCACCACAGGTGGCGATCGAGGTTACCACCAAGCCCGTTACCTCAAATGCGAGTTACAATCCCGGCGTTACCTCCGACCTAAACTCCGGCATCAATCCGGCTTCATCTTTTGCTCCAATGTTCCATCCCAGCTTCCCGGTGCAGAACGCCAACCGGATATGGACTTTCAACGGCACGTTTCCTCCCAAGCTGACACAGGTCCGTTATGGAGAGCCGGTCCTGTTCCGCCATCACAATAATCTGCCGGCCAATATTAACGACAACGGTGGCTTCGGCCGCTATACGCTGACCACCCACGAGCACAACGGTCACCACGGAGCGGAGAACGACGGCTTTACTGGCGCCTTTTTCTGGCCCAATCAGTTCTACGATTACCACTGGCCCTGGGTGCTGGCGGGCTTTAGCAGCATCAACACCGGAGCTACGGACCCGCGCGCCGGCGCGCCCGACGGCAATGGCGGAATCAACAAAGTGCCCGGCGACTGGCATGAGACCATGAGTTCGCACTGGTTCCACGACCACATGTTCACGTTCACAGACCAGAACGTGTACAAAGGCGGGGCCGGGATGAACAACATCTACAGTTCGCTGGACCGCGGAAACGAAGCGCTGAACGATGGCGTGAACCTGCGGCTGCCCAGCGGCACCGCCAAGGATTGGGGCAACCTGGATTTCGACGTAAATCTGCTGGTGGCCGACAAAGCCTGGGATGCGAACGGGCAACTCACCATGGACACGCTGGCCTTCGATGGATTCCTGGCCGATCAGATGACCGTGAACTTCGCCTGGAAGCCATTCTTTAACGTGTATGCGCGCCGGTACCGCTTCCGCATCCTCAATGCGAGCGTCTCCCGGTTCTTCGCTTTCGCGTTGAGCGATAGTTCGAACTTCGTACAGATCGCCAACGACGGCAACCTGTTGCCACGCACTGCCAACCTTACGCAGACCGACCAACTGGGTATCGCGGAGCGGTATGAAATCGTCATTGATTTCTCCCGCTACAAAGCCGGTCAAACGGTGGACCTGGTGAATCTGCAGCAGATGGCCAGCGGACAACTGCCGGGCCAGGTGCTCTCTGTTTCCTCGGCGCTGAGCGGCACATCCTGCGATCCATGCGTAGGCTCGTTCCTGCGCTTCAAGGTCCTGGGGCCTCCGCCGCACGCGGACCAGAGCATCGACCCCTCCGGCAATGGTCAGGGCGTTGTGTTGATTCCCAATCCCACGTTGCCGGCTGCCACGCGGCAGCGCACCTTTAGATTTGACAACAACGCGAGCGTGACAACCAATGACCCGATTACCACGTACAACAACGGCGGAAGATGGGGAATTCGCACCATGAACGCCAGCACTGAGACGGAGACGCTTTCTGCCGATTATGGCCGCGTGTCTTCACAGCCAGGTTTCGCCACCTCGGAAATATGGACCCTGGAGGGAGGCTCGGGCTGGGACCACCCCATTCATATTCACTTTGAAGAAGGCCAGATCCTCAGCCGCAACGGAAACAAGCCCTCCCTGGCGGAAAGCGGCCGTAAGGATGTTTATCGGCTGCAGCCCAATGGGAGCGTGACCATCCAAATGCAATTCCGCGATTGGGGCGGCATGTTCATGGAGCACTGTCACAACACCATGCATGAAGACAATGCCATGTTGTTGCGATGGGACATCAGCGGCGCAGGACAGCCGTTCCTGAACCCGCTGCCGACTCCGATTTCCAAACCGACCGGCGTTACCTTCCAGGCCCCGGACGACATACTGCCAGACGCTTAATACAACCCCCGGCGCGCGCCTCACTGGCGCGCGCCGTTCTTTAGAACTTGCAGTCTCCAGCGAAAGCAAAATGAAATCGAAGCCCCCAGGCCCTGCAATGTTGGACCGGGCCAGATGGCTTCAAGGAGCGCATCCATGTTGTCGAAAAGTTGGGTAAGGCCGGTGAAATTTTCAGCGCTTCTCCTGGCCGCTATGGCCGCTGCGGCATTCATGCCGTTTCTGCGGGCCGGGGCGGCAGCAGCCACTGCGGAATCCAGCCATTTCCCCAACATTGAACTCATCACGCAGGATGGCAGGAAAGTCCATTTTTACGATGATCTAATCAAGGGCAAAATCGTCGCCATCGATATGATCTACACAAACTGCGAGTACGCGTGCCCCCTGGAAACGGCGCGTATGGCGCAGGTGCAGAAGAAACTTGGCGCCCGCGTAGGCTCCGACATTTTCTTCTATTCCATCAGCATTGACCCGGAACACGACACTCCTGCGGCGCTGAAAACTTACATGGAAAAATTCCGCGTCGGGCCAGGTTGGACCTTTCTTACGGGCAAGAAGAGCGATATTGACTTCCTTAGCAAGCAACTGGGATTGTATTCCGGTCCTTCCATCAACAAAGATGGCCATCTGCCGCATCTTCTAATTGGCAATGAGAGCACCGGCCAATGGATCCGGGGCTCGGCCCTCGACAATCCGTCCTTTCAAGCCCGGATGATTGGCGATTTTCTCGACAATTTCAAGCACTCCAAGCTGACCGAACAGGCCAGCCAGGGCGATGGCCAACCGCTGCAGAATTTCGACCCAGGGAAATATCTATTCGGAAGGCAGTGCCTCGCCTGCCACACAATCGGGCACGGCGACGGAATTGGGCCGGATCTGTTGGGAGTGACACAGGTCCGCAGCCGCGAATGGCTGCTGCGCATGATCCAGAGGCCGGAGGTGATGCTGGATGGAAAAGATCCGATCGCAGCGGCATTGCTGAAGAAATACAAGGGTGTGCGCATGTCCAATACTTCCGTCGGCGATCTGGATGCCGGTTATATCCTCAGTTATATTGAGGAGCAGACGGCGGCCCATGCCAAGCAGACAGGGGCCGGTCCAACCAAGCCGGGGAACTGACCCGAATCCGCGACAGAGATTTGAAGTTTCCCATCCAAGCCACACTCCAATGAGTTTATAAGGTAGTTTTGGGTGTCTCAATCAGAAGAGCGGGACTGCCAGAACCAGAGGATAGTAAAAAATACAGGGAGCAGGTCTTCCGGTACCCGCTCCCTTTTAGTAGCACCGCATCGGCATCTGACGCGACCTTAGGGGTATACGCCAGTGCTCAGGCCACATATGAAGGCTTTGAGGAGCCTCAACGAGAACCACTATAGGACAGCGCCTTTTCTCAATTGTCACTGAGATGTCAACAAATCGTAATTACCTGCTGACAGACAATTTCATTGGAGGAGCGAATTGCTGCCCTGGGTGAAGGGCGCTAAAATCGCTATCCTGATGGTTTTGGGGCGCCAAGGTGGGCCGCCAGGATGAGGAGAATAAGACACGGCAGGCCCGCAACCGCCGCGACAACCCATGGAAAAGATTCTAGTTGTGGAAGACGATCGAACGGTCCAAAACGCGCTCAAGCGCCTGTTCGCGGCGAATGGATACATCGTCGAGATTGCCCGGACCGGCCCCGCGGGTTTGGAATCGGTGCGTACCGCGCTGCCGGCCGCCGTGGTGCTCGATTTGCGGCTGCCCGGAATGCCCGGCCAGGACGTGTGCCGCGAGATCAAGAACGCGGCCCCAGCCCTTCCGGTGGTCGTGCTTAGCGCTTCCACGGACGTGGTTGACAAGGTCCTGCTGCTGGAAATCGGGGCCGATGATTATGTGACCAAACCGTTCAGCCCGCGGGAGCTGCTGGCCCGGGTGCAGGCCTCGATGCGCCGCGCCAGCCGGCTGGCGGCCGCGCCCGAGACGTTTGCCTTCGAGGACGTTGCCGTGAATTTCACCAACATGGAATTGACGCAGTCCGGAAAACCTGTGGCCCTGACCGCCCAGGAGTTCAAGGTGCTGCGGTTCCTGGTGCAGAACCATGACCGGGTCATTTCGCGGGAGGAGCTGCTGAACGATGTCTGGGGGTATCAGAACTATCCGTCGACCCGGACGGTCGACAATCACATTCTCAGGCTCCGGCAGAAGCTGGAAAAAGATCCATCGCATCCGCTGCACTTCAAGACGGTCCACGGCGCGGGTTATAAGTTTGTGTTCTAGACAGATCCGGCCATGAGGGCCCTATTTCATGAAGAGAATCCCGCTCAGAATAAAATTCAGCGCGCTGCTGTTGTTAGGGGTGATGGTGGTGGGGGCCGCCGTCTTGCTGGTAGTGCAGCGCACCCTGAACCGCCAGAACCGGACCGCGCTCGCCCAGGACCTTAAGAATTCCGTGGTGACCTTCCATGCGTTTCAAATGGAGCGCGAGAGAAGCCTGGGGCGCTCGGCGGAGTTGCTGGCCGGCCTGCCCACGGTCAGGGCATTGATGACGACCCGCGACATGAAGACCATACAAGATGGGTCGCGTGAGATCTGGCGCATCAGCGGAAAGGACCTGCTGGTGCTTTCAATGCCCTCCGGTAAGATCATGGGAGTGCAGTCGGCTTCCAGCGAGATCACGTCGGCGGCCGTGGAGGAATCTCTCCAACGTTCCTTGGGCCAGCTTTCCGATAAACAATGGTGGTTTGTAGGCGGTCACCTCTACGAAGTTTCTTTTCAGCCCATCTATTTCGGGCCTTCCCGCGACAATCGAGTCCTGGGAGTGTTAGCGCTTGGCTCGGAGATCAACGAGCGGGTGGCGCAGGAGATTAGCCAGATTGCCGACAGCCAGGTGGTGTTCCAGTTTGGCGCCACGGTAGTGGCCAGCACCGTTCCTGCCGACCGCCAAGGAGACCTGAAGCGGGCCTTCCAGGTGGCAGACCAGACAGCCGGCTCGTATGACCAGGAAGTCTATCTGGGGAAAGAACGCTACTTCGCGACCTGCGTCGATTTGACCCCCGGCGCGCTGCCTGGAGCCAAGCTCAGTGTCTTGAAGTCCTATGACGAAGCAGCGGCGAGATTCCGCGGGCTGTACCGGGCCCTGGCCGGGTTGGGGGTGCTCGCCCTTTTGGGCCAGTGCCTGGTGGCTTTCGCGATCTTCCGGCGCTACACCACGCCCCTAGAACATCTGGTGGAAGGGGTGCGCGCCTTGGGGAAGGGTGATTTCACGTATCCGCTGCACATGCGCGGCAATGATGAATTGGCTGAGGCCACCGCGTCTTTCATCCGCATGCGCGACGACTTGCAGCACACCCAACGCCAGCTACTGGAGGCCGAACGGCTGGCCACCATCGGACGCATGGCGAGCTCCATTTCTCATGATTTGCGCCACCAGTTGACCGCCATCGTCGCCAACTCAGAGTTTCTTGCGGAGCGCAATCTTGACCAGCAGCAATCGGAAGAGCTCTACCAGGAGATCCGCGACGCCGTGGGGCGGATGACGGAGCTCATCGATTCGTTGCTGGAATTCTCGAAGCCGCGGCGCAGCTTGTCGCCTTCCTACGGGAGCCTGGAAGAAGCCTTGCAGCGGGCCATCCGCTCCGTCCAGCGTCATCCTATTGTTCACAGTGTGAATATATCGCTCTCGTGCCATGGAAGCAGCCAGGGCTGGTTCGATCCGGGCAGGATGGAACGGGTCTTCTGTAACGTGCTTCTCAACGCCTGCCAGGCGGTGCCGCCGGATTCCGGAAGGGTCGCCGTGCTCATGCAGGAATTGCCGCAGGGCGTGGAGGTAACCATCAGCGACAACGGCGCTGGCATCCCGGCGCCGGTACGGGATAAGATATTTGAGCCCTTTGTCAGTTACGGCAAAGAAAACGGCACCGGCCTAGGTTTGACCATCGCCCACAAGATTCTCGAAGAACATGGTGGGACGATCACACTCCAGGATTCCTCCCCTGCCGGCACAACTTTTCTGCTCAGCGTCCCGTTTGCTTCCGGGCCGGACATGGACGCCCACGACGAAGTCCCAGCGGTCAGCTCCATGAATACTGTTTCCAGAAAATGAGGGATTCCAAAATGCACTATAGAAATTTGGCGGTGGCCCTTCTCGCCCTGGTATGTGGTCCTTTCAACGCATGGCCGCAAGAGCCGGGCACGAAGGCCACGGGCCCGGAATCGTCCTCCTCCAGCGGCCCCGTTCAGCAGTTGCAACTTCAGGTGCAGCAACTGCAGGCCATGGTGCAAGAGCTCAAGGACGAGACCGTCCAATACCGGACGGAGACTCTGCAATTACGCCATGAATTGCAGTCGATGCGCGAGCGGCTGGAGGCCGGTAAACCACCGGCGGAAACCTTGGCAGGGGCCGCCCCTGCAGGCGGCGCAAGTGAGAAGAGCGGAGAGCAGCGCGTTGCGAAACTGGAAGAAGACGTTCAGTTGCTGGGCGGTAAAGTCGATGACCAATACCAGACCAAAGTCGAGAATGGGGCAAAATACCGGGTAAGGCTTTCCGGCCTGCTGTTGATGAATATCTTCAGCAATACAGGCAATGTCGACCACGTCGAGGTGCCCGGCGTCGCTCTGGCAACCACCCCGTCTTTGACGAGCGGAAATACCGGCGGCAGTTTTGGCGCGACCATCCGCCAATCGCAGTTGGGAATCGAGGTCTATGGCCCCACCCTGGCCGGCGCCCGGACCCGGGGAGATATCGTCGCCGACTTTTTCGGGGAATTTCCGGAAACCACCAGTGGCTCAAGCTCCGGATCGTTGCGCTTGAGGACCGGCACGGTGAGGCTGGAATGGCAGCGCACATCTGTGATTGCCGGATTGGACAATCTGTTCTTTTCGCCGGCCTACCCAACTTCCTTCGCATCGCTAAGCATTCCCGCTCTTTCCTATGCCGGCAACCTTTGGGGCTGGCTGCCGCAACTGCGTGTAGAACACAAGTTGATTGCTTCGGAGAATTCCACACTTACCATTGCGGGCGGGATTCTCGACCCGCTCACGGGTGAAACACCGCCCAACGAGTTCCTTCGGATTCCCGGAGCGGGAGAAAGCTCCAGGCAGCCTGGCTATGGAACACGGGTAGAATGGGGCCACCGCATTTGGGGACAGATGCTCACCGTGGGCAGCGGCGGCTTTTACAGCCGCGAGAACTGGGGTTTCAACCGTAACGTTGATGGGTGGGCGGCCACCGCGGATTGGAACGTACCTTTTGGAAATCAGTTCAGCCTGAACGGGAAATTCTATCGTGGACGGGCCATCGGAGGACTGGGCGCAGGAATTGGCCGAAGCATTTTATCGAATGGACCACTGTCGGACCCGGCGACCATCGTGCGCGGCCTGCGGTCGACAGGTGGATGGGCGCAGGTCAAATACAGGCCGGCAGCCAAGCTGGAATTCAATGCCGCCGCCGGCCAGAACAACGATAATACCGGCGACATACGCGGCTTCCCAGTCGTCCCGGGGACTTATTTCCCCGCCGATCTGGCCCGCAACAGGAGCGAATTTATAAATTTCATTTACCGGCCCCGGTCGAACCTGCTGTTTTCGACGGAGTTCCGGACGTTGCGCACTTTCTCTGCGGATGGATCGGCCCAGAGGGCCAAGCAACTCAACCTGATCATGGGAGTGTATTTCTAAAATGGGCCGAATGGAGACGAACGCGGCAAAGAGCAGAACGGGATTGCTGCTGCTCGTCTGCATGACGGCCTGGCTCCTGCCTGTGCCGGTATGCGCGCAAACGGCCACCGTGAGCGGAGTGGTCGCCATCACCGGACGCCAGACGCGACATAAACGCGCCGGTAACGCGGGCGTGGTGGTATGGCTCACACCCGCCGGGGCAGCAGCAGCGCCGGAACCGGCGGCCACCGGAACAAGCGCTACGCCGGCTGAAAAAGGCCGGTTCACCCTCCTACAAAAGAACAAAACATTTGAACCCCATATCCTGGTGGTGCCGATAGGTTCCGAAGTGGACTTCCCCAATCGAGACCCGATCTTTCACAACGTTTTTTCGCTGTTCGAAGGCAAGCGTTTTGACCTGGGGCTGTATGAGGCCGGCACGAAACGCTCATTGCACTTCAACCGTCCGGGGATCTCTTACCTATTCTGCAATATTCATCCGGAGATGAGCGCCGTGATCGTTGCCGTGGAAACCCGCTATTACAGCACATCCGACCACACCGGCCAGATCGCCATTTCTGAGGTCCCTGCCGGCAACTATATACTGCACGTGTGGAGGGAGGGTTCATCCATCGGAGCGTTGAAGGGCCTCACCCGGCCGATATCGGTATCGGGAAGCCAGGTTTCCTTCGAAAAGGTGCTGGTTCCGGATGATGAGGCATTGCCTTTGGCCCACAAGAACAAATACGGCCAGGATTACACGAACCCCACCCCGCCGGGCCAGATCTACGACCGGCCATAAGCCTGGAAACTGTAACCGCCCGTGCCCGGTTTCTATCGGCGCTCATCAGCGAAAATCAGCGGCCAAATTCCGTTCAGCCGATATCCTCATTGAAGTTCTGGAGGTAGTCGCGCACCGCCACCATGAACTGGTCGGCATCGGCGCCATCGACGATGCGGTGGTCGTAGCCCAACACCAGGCGGATGATATGGCGCACGGCAATCGAATCGTTGCCATCGTCATCGGTCATCACGACCGGCTCCTTGAAGATTCCGCCCATGCCCAGAATGGCGACCTGGGGCTGCGGGATGATGGGAGTGCCGAACTGCGGGCCATAGATGCCAGGGTTGGTGATGGTGATGGTACCGCCCTGGACTTCATCGGGCGCCAGCTTCTTGCTGCGGGCGCGCTCGCCTAGCCCGGAAATGGCGCGCTGCAGTCCCACGAAGCTCAGGTTTTCGGCGCCCTTCACTACGGGAACAATTAGGCCCCAATCCAGGGCCACGGCAATTCCAATATTCACGTTCTTGTGATACTGAATGCTGTCGCCGACCACGGAAGCATTGCAGACCGGCTTGGTGCGTACACCGTGCATCAATGCCTTGGCGATAAACGGCATGAACGTGAGCTTGGCGCCGTTACGGGCTTCCCACTGGGCGCGGGTTTTCTCGCGCAACTTGACGATCCGGGTCATGTCAACCTTGAAGATCGAGTGGACATGGGCGCTGGTGCGCCGCGATTCGACCATGCGCTCGGCGATCTTCTTGCGCATGGGCGTCATGGGAACCAGTTCACCGGTCAATTCGTGGACCTGTGGCACAACGACCGGCGGCACAACGACCGGCGGCACAGCCGCGGCGGCCGGGCGCGCCTGCGGCGGCGCGGCCGAAACTGCTGGCGGTGGAGCTGTGACGGGCGGGCGGGCGGGCTGATCGGCCGCTCCCGCTCCGTGCTGCTGAATAAAGCCCTGTATGTCGTGCTTGGTGATGCGGCCTCCGAGACCGCTGCCAGGGATGCCGCCCAGATCTACATTCTGTTCGCGGGCGATACGCCGCACCAGCGGTGAGGAGCGCACACGTTCACCGGGCGCCGCCGGAACCGGGATCGCAGCTCTGGCTGTCGCGGCTGGCGCGGAAGGCGCAGCCGCCGCCACCATTACCGCAGGGGCCGCTGTTGGTGCTGCCGCCGGTGCTCCAGCGCCGCCGATGACCGCCACTACCGTGTTCACTTGCACGGTGGCGCCGGCCTGGACCTTGATTTCCCGCAGTATGCCCGTGGAGGGAGCTGGAATTTCGGCATCCACTTTATCGGTGGAAATTTCAAACAGCGGCTCATCGCGCTGCACCTGGTCGCCGGGTTTCTTCAGCCACTTGGTGATCGTGCCTTCAAAGATCGATTCACCCATCTGGGGCATCACCACGTCGATGCCGGGTGCGCCATTGGTGGAAGGCGGCGGGGCAGCGGGACTGGACACGGCCAAAACGGCCGGCGCCGCGACTGCGGACGGATTGGGAACAGCCTTGGCAGCCACCGCACCCTCGGCATCGATCACACCCACAATGGTATTGACCTGTACGGTCGCACCCGCGGCAATCTTGATTTCCTTCAGGATGCCAGTGGCCGGCGCCGGAATTTCGGCGTCCACTTTATCGGTGGAAATCTCAAACAGCGGCTCATCACGCTGCACTTTGTCCCCAGGCTTCTTCAGCCACTTGGTGATCGTACCTTCAAAAATCGATTCGCCCATCTGGGGCATCACTACATCAGTCGCCATTCGTTCCTTCCACAGAGATCCATTTGGATGATTAGCGTAACCAGAGATTATAAATCAGGGGTGAGGGTTTTGGGGTTTGCCCGCTGGCGTAACGAAGCGGGCGACAAAAACCTTTGCAACACAGAGGAACAGAGGCAACAGAGGTTTTTGAGGTCGCAAGGCGGGCCCGAGGTCTCCGTGAACATGGAAGGTTGTCTCTTGGCGCACACCACCGGTGAAACAAAAAATGTGATGCAAGTCTCCGCACTCCACGGCAATTTCTGGAGTCGCCTCACAGCCCCCGAATCCTCTGCTTCCTCTGTTCCTCTGTGTTTCAAAGATTTTCGTTGCAACTCGTTGCGCTGTGTTTCAAAGGTTTTGGTTGTCCGCTCGTCGCAGTTTAACTCGTGAACGAGGCTATTTCCCGGTGATCCACTCGTACTGTTCGGCGGTCAGCGGGACTACTGACAATCGCCCCTGATTCAACAGCGGCGACGTGGCGAAGAGCTTGTTGGCTTTGATTTCCGCCAGCGTTACCGGCTTGGTCAGAGGTTTGCCGGCCTTGATCTTCACTTTAGGGTTCTTAGGATCACTGGCATCCACGGATTCAGCCACCGCCGTGCCCACCGCCTGCTTCTCGTCCCCGGTGTGGTAGATGATGAGGTGAGCGCCTTTCGGCATCTCGCGCAGGTTTTTGACCGCGACGGGATTGGTGACGCCATCCCAAATCGTGGCCTTTTCCCGCTGCAGGTCGGTGAAGCTGTAGGTGGAGGCTTCGGTTTTGAGGAGGTAGTGCATAGGAGCTCCTGGCTTCTGGCTATTGGCTGCTGGCAAAAGCAGATTACTCGCGCATCGATCTGGGTGGCAAGCCTGTCAGAGGTCCAGCGGTGACCGCGGCCGTAAAAATAAACTAACTGGTTTTCGCATTTCTCTGCGTACCCTCTGCGCTCTCCGCGTCCTCTGCGGTTCAATTTTTCTGATCTTCCTTCGCGCCCTTAGCGTCCTTTGCGGTGGAGTCTAATAGCTATGCAGTTTCCTGGCTTCGCGCACTACGTCTTCCACCTTGGGCATGAAGAAATGCTCCAGGGGCGGCGAAAAAGGCACCGGGGTATCGAGACCCGTGATGCGCACGATAGGGCCATCGAGATCGTCGAAGGCTTCTTCATTGATGATGGCCGCGATCTCGCCGGCCAATCCGCCGGTGCGCGTGTCTTCATGCAGCAGGATGACCTTGTTGGTCTTCTTCACCGTCTGCGCGATGGCCTCACGGTCGAGCGGCGAAAGGGTGCGCAGGTCGAGGACCTCG
>Ga0210403_10000393_pt1 | contig 46652 bp, 33 predicted proteins | sample IncBWC19MmetaG_FD_150863 | JGI IMG/M metagenome (GOLD analysis project Ga0210403, IMG submission 150863) | Forest soil microbial communities from Barre Woods Harvard Forest LTER site, Petersham, Massachusetts, United States - Inc-BW-C-19-M | ecosystem: Environmental > Terrestrial > Soil >...
CGGTACGTGAGCTGGGTTCAGAACGTCGCGAGACAGTTCGGTCCCTATCTGGTGTGGGCGCAGGAGAATTGAAGGGAGTTGTCCCTAGTACGAGAGGACCGGGATGAACAGACCTCTTGTGTACGAGCTGTCCCGCCAGGGGCATCGCTCGGTAGCGAAGTCTGGAAGAGATAATTGCTGAATGCATCTAAGCAAGAAGCTCGCCCTAAGATAAGTTCTCCCAAGGCATCAATGCCTAAGAAGAGCAGTCGAAGACTACGACTTTGATAGGCTGGAGGTGGAAGTCCGGTAACGGATGAAGCTGACCAGTACTAATCGCTCGTTCGGCTTAATCATAAAACTTTCTCAATCCGTCTTTGAGGAAGTGCAGAAATGCACAAACGCCTTTTCTGCACAGTGTTGTTCGACCTGCTGTCGAACTTGTAATGCCAGCCAAATCTGTTGTCCCCATCGCCGCCTTTGTTTCATGGCGATGGTGCCGAATTTTAGCCAATGGTTTTCAAGGAAAGCCTTGGCATCGAGTTTCCGGTGGTCATACCGCGAGGGTCACACCCGTTCCCATCCCGAACACGGTAGTTAAGCCTCGCCGGGCCGATGATACTGCACGGGCAACTGTGTGGGAACGTAGGTCACCGCCGGGATTAATTTAAGAAAGGCCGGTCTGGGCAATCAGGCCGGCCTTTTTCTTTTGAAGCACGTGTTCCCGATCTCCTCGGAAACGCATCACGCTCGGAAAATCTTCCTCAATGGGCCCGCGCCTTGAACACAAAATCCATATTCTTGGCTTCTCCGGGCGCAACGCTAATGGTTTGTTTCATGGTCCCCAATTTTTCGTGCCAGGCTTCCACGGTATAGTCCCCGGCCGGCAAATTGCGCAGGTCGAAGTGTCCGTCAATGCCTGTGACTGCGAAGAAAGGGTGCTTGAACACCGCAATGTAGCTGCGCATCCACGGATGAATGTTGCACTTGACGGGAATCGCGATCTCCTCCCGCGCGAAGCTCTCCTCGATCGTCGTGCCCGCGGGCTGGGCCTTATTCCATTCGCGGTTGTTGGCCGGAACGGGATGGATGTTGTGCGCTGTGCTGTCATTATTCACGATGCGCAGCTTCTGCTGCGCTTGAATCCCGATCACGTGTGGCAGATACATGCATCCTTTTTGATCGACTTCCACCGCTTCCGCCGGCACGTCGTAGCTGCGCTCCCCAATTCCCTCGGAAACGAATACCACCACGTTGCCCAGCGTGCCGCCATTCCCTGTCGCTAATTCCTCGTTCATAACCGGGCTGGCATGGGTCCTCGCGCAAGTCGGATCCGAGGCCATATTAATCCGGTTGGGCTGCGGCAGTTGGCCCTCGATCCGCACCCGCCCAGCCACCGAACCTGCCGCGTGCGCGTCAGGCTTGGCCAAACCGAGGTTCAATGCCGCCAGATTCCCCAGGCTTGCCACTGCTCCGAGAAAACCGAGCATTACACTGTGATACACACCCTTGAATCGCATGATCGTTCCCTCCTGCGGACGCACTTGCATGAATTTCCAGTCGCCGAGAACGGTGCTGGCCCCCCGGGAAAAACGAAACCTCCCTTCGCCGCCACCCGTTTCAGCCTCCCGGCTCGAAACCGCGCGACAGTTCTTTCAGCAATTTCCAATTCCTTCTAATGCTCCTGAAAGTAGTAGCCCTGCTGGTAGCCGCGGGAATACGCCTGGCGATAGAACTTCATGTACTCCTCGGGATTGGCTCGCGCCTCCAGGAACCCTTGGCCCGCGGTCTGGTAATTGGCGGTCTTCCCCGCCTGAAAGGGCTGCGCTTTCAAGCGGTCCGAGGCGCCATCCAGCGTTCCGTCGCTGTAGCCCGCCAGCTCCGCTGCGCTGAGCTCCGTCCATTTACCTGGCTGTGCTTCGGAATATTCCCGGTAAGCCTGCTCGTAACCGGCTATGAACAAGGCGCGGTCGGCGTGGCTGCTCCACCGGCCGCTGCGTAGGCGGGGTGACTTGCCGTCTTGAACATCGATCTTCGCCTGATACAGTCCATCGCGGAATGCCGCGTCGTTGCTTCGCAATCCCTTGCCCGCCTCCATCTTTGGCCCAAAGGCAGAGACTCCCACCGAGGCCAGAATCCCCAGGCCCAGACTTACATTCAGAAGTAGCAGCGATTGTGTTTTCACGGTTTGACCTCTTTCTCAGTTTTTGCGCGCGCGGCGAGCGCGCACACCCATAGCTCTCGGCTCCCTTCCTGCGTTGAGCCGCCGGGGTCTGACGCTTTGCTCTAAAGCAGAGACAACCTGGGCACACCACTGCTCTTGAGCGCTATCGAGGAACTGTGAAGCGGGGCCTTTGCCGTACCGGCGGGGACCGTGGCAGCAGCGCTGATGCGCGGGATCACGAGCGTCCGATTCGCAATCTCACTTCATCGGCGCGCCCATTTAATCCACGCGAGCGAGTCCAATCATTGGTGAGTCGCAATGAATTTGTAAAGTAAATGTAAACTTGGTTGAATGCTCGTTCACGTTCATTTTTGCGGAGTACATCGAGTCTCCGGTGGTCGTAACCGCGGGGATCACACCCGTTCCCATGCCGAACACGGTAGTTAAGCCTCGCCATGCGGGTGGGCCATGGTATAGACCGGGCACATCGCTGACAGAATAGACCAGGAGGATTCCTGACACTGTAATCGGATGGCGGGTGCGAGTAGAACCTAAGCGAATACCATGGAAAACGCCACGGGGACCCAAGTTCCAACGTTCAACCCGGACACACCTGCCCCAAAGCTCCATTGCACAGCCCAAGGGGAACGCTATCCTAGACTTAGCCTTCTCAAAGTGTCCAAAGGAATGAACCTCTCCCGCAAACTCGCTCTCCGCTCTGTGGCAGCCATTGCCTGCCTAGTGTCCTGCCCCTCAGCCTCCGCGGCCCCCGAACCGCCCACAGACGATTCCACCATTTCGTCCGCGATCTGTCCCATTGTCTATCCCGTAGACCAAACGCCTTCCGCCAGAGGCTACCGCTACGTCTTCTTCGGCAACGCCTTCTTTATCAACAAGCAAGGCTACCTGCTGACCGCCGCGCACGTCCTGAGCTCATTCCGCAACGGCGGCGGACAGCCTCACATCTTGGTGGATCGCCTCATGGCGCCGCCCCAGTTGCTCCCAGCGGAAGTCGTAGCCGTGGACTGGGAACACGACGTAGCCGTGCTGCGCGCCACGCCCAATCCCTTCGAGGGCAAATACAAGGTGACCTTTCTGCCGCTCACGGCCGAGCAGCTGCTGCCGGGAACGTCCGTGCTGGCCGTAGCCTTGCGTCCGGTCAAGATCCAGAATCCGCATACCTTCGAGCTGCCTGCAAAAGAGAGCTTTACCGCGCGCGTGTTGAACTACCAATTTACCCAAGAAGAGAAAGGTGCCGGTGACACCGAACTATTCCTGCTCAGCCACGAAGTGCTCCTTGGCCAGAGCGGCGCTCCGGTCGTCTCCGCCGATTCGCGCGAAGTCGCGGGCCTGGTGGACGGCCGCTGGCTCCATCCCGGCGTCGTCTCGTCAGACGCAATCGATGAGCCCACGACGCCGACGCTGGGCGCAGCCGTGCGCATTCACTACGCGCTCGCACTGTTGCAGGAAAAAGGAATCGCCTGGCAGACGGCTGCAGGTGTTTCCGCGCCAGCTCAAGACGCGCCGGAACAACCAAAAAACTCGCCGATTCCGATTCCACTTTCTTTGGTTGCCGCGCCATTCCCTTCGCAATCGCTTTCCGGAGGCGAAGTGCTCCTCGATGCCCTGGTGAACACCAGCGGCAGGCTCGAAGACATCAAAGTGGTCAAAGGCGAAAGTCCCTTCCGCGAAAAGGCCCTCAGCGCCATGCGCACGTGGATCTTTCTCCCCGCGCGCGCCGACGGGCACGCCGTCGGAGCAAGAATCGGCGTCACGTTTCAATTTCCGCAAACGTTCCTGTCGGCGTCGTCGAAGCGCGCGCGCGATTATGGCGAGCCGTCAGCGAATTCGTCCGATCGCGGGCCACAACCAGTGGCCACCGTCGAGCCAGACTCTTTACCCAACAGCGCCGGCGAAGGCAGCGTAATTTTATTCGACGTCGTGGATCGCCAGGGACAAATCACTTCCACGACAGAAGTGTATGGTTTGGAATCGCTCACAACTCCAGCGGAAGCCGCCATGCATCAGTGGCGTTTCGCGCCAGGAAAACACGCAGGCACGGACACAGATTCGGCCGCCGTCGCCGTGTTCATTTTTCGCCGCTCCGTTGTAGCCGACAGCCCGGCGTCCAGCAAGAAATCGCGCTGACGCAGGAGGGTCTCTTCGCCAGGGCCCGAAAATAGATCAGAACAAACGCGGCTGGCGCTTCGGCAATTCGCGCCCAAAATATTCGTAGGCACGCGGAGTCGCGACGCGCCCGCGCTGCGTGCGGTCAATCATTCCGATTTGCATGAGGTACGGCTCATACATCTCTTCGATCGCGTCCTCCTCCTCGGAGAGCGCAGCAGCGAGCGTACCGAGGCCAACCGGGCCGCCCGCATATTTATCAAGCAGCGCGATCATCAGGTTGCGGTCGACTTCATCGAGGCCGTGTTCGTCCACGCCCAGCATCTGCAACGCTTCCTGGGCAACGGCGCGCGTGATACGGCCGGCGGCGCGTACTTCCGCAAAATCGCGCGAGCGCCGCAGCAAGCGATTCGCGATGCGCGGCGTGCCCCGGCACCGCCCTGCGATTTCTTCCGCGCCGCCCTCGTCCATCTGGATGTTCAGGATTTTCGCGGAGCGGTGAATGATGATCAGCAAATCTTCCGGCTCATAAAAATCGAGCCGGTGGACAATGCCGAAGCGCGAGCGCAGCGGCGCAGTGATTAATCCCGCGCGCGTAGTAGCGCCGATCAAAGTAAAGTGTCCCAGCTTATAGGGATGAATCCGCGCCCCCGGCCCCTGCCCGATAATCAGGTCCACGCGAAAATCTTCCATCGCGGGATACAGCACTTCTTCGACCGCGGGCTGCAAGCGGTGAATTTCGTCGAGAAAAAAAACTTCTTTTTTCTCGAGCGAAGTCAGAATCGCGGTGAGCTCGCCCTTTCGTTCAAGCAGCGGCCCCGCGCTGGTCTTGATCGGCACGTTCAATTCATTGGCGATAATCTGCGCCAGCGTGGTTTTTCCCAGCCCCGGCGGCCCGTACAAAAGCACGTGGTCCAGCGCTTCGTCGCGGCTGCGCGCCGCGTCAATCGCGATCTGGATATTTTCCTTCACGCGCTTTTGTCCGATGTATTCGTCCAGACGCTTTGGGCGCACGCTGACGTCAATGCGCGCGTCCTCGTCAAACGCTTGCCCAGAGACGATCCGCTCCGGCTGCCGTTGCTGCATCATCCGTTTTGCCGTTCCATCCGCCATCGTTTACGCCGACCTTGCGGCGCGCCCCTTTGGCGCGCTCAAAGACTGCAATGCGCCGCGCAGCAATTTTTCAAAATTTGCCGAGCCCGCTTCGCGTTTCGCTTCTCCGACAGCGGCTTCGGCGGCGCGCGCGTCGTAGCCCAAATTCACGAGCGCGGAAATCACGTCGGCTTCGATGCCTGCGGGCGACGCCGGCGCCGGTTTTTCCGACTCCACTGCTACCGTTTCTAGTTTGTCTTTCAACTCGACCACCATGCGCTCGGCGGTTTTCCTTCCGACGCCGGGAATTCTCGTCAGCCGCGCCAGGTCGCTTCCGCGAATCGCGGGCACCAATTCCTCCACGCTCATTCCGCTCAAAATTTTCAAGGCGAGCGTCGGGCCGACGCCAGAAGCCGAGAGCAACATTTCAAAAAAATGTTTTTCGCGCGCGGAAACAAATCCGTAAAGTGCGAGTGCATCTTCCCGCACATGGGTGTGAATCAGGAGGTTCACTTCGGTGTGCAACTCGCCCAGCGCCGAGTAGGTGGAGAGCGGAATCTGTACGACGTAACCCACTCCGCCGACATCCACAAGCACCTGATTCGGTCGTTTTTCGGCGAGGCGTCCGCGAAGCTGGCCAATCATCGTTCGCCAGTATTGCCGCTTTTCCTTCGCCCGTCAACGCAGGAGCGAAAGTTTCGAATGCAACTGCCAACACGCGGAAGAAGGAAAGCGTCGCAAACGATCGGCCGGCGATTCGAAAGGCCGACCGATAGAATTGAATGATGATTCCGCGCGGCTCGACTGTGCATTGCACGCCGCGAGGCGGAATTCGAATTGGATCAAGAGGCGGTAGATGCTGTCGCAGTCGCTTTGTAGTGGCCCGGAACCGCGCGCAATGCGATGGCCAGGCGATTCCACAGATTAATCATTCCGACGACCAGGGTAAGATCCGCGATTTCTTTTTCGCTGAACTGTCTCCGAACTTCTTCGAACACGTCATCGGGAACGTGTGTCTGGGAAACCAGGGTCAGGGACTCGGTCCAGGCCAGCGCCGCGCGTTCCCGCTCGGTGTAAAAGGGAGTCTCGCGCCAGGCATCAAGCTCGTAGAGGCGTTGCTCGGTCTCGCCCAGCGCGCGGGCGTCTTTCGAATGCATGTCAATACAGTACGCGCAGCCATTGATTTGCGACGCGCGCATCTTGATCAGATGGAGCAGTTTGTGATCGAGGCCGGATGCGGCAAAATAATTTTCCAGTGCATAGAGCGCTTTCTGTGGTTCCGCCAAGTATTTTCTGGCGTCAATTCTGGGATCCATGAGAAGTCTCCTCATTCAGGAGAAAACCCGCCGCCCGCTCGAATGGACGCTCGCCGGCTTTCTTCCCCGCAGAACTGCTTTTGAATGGATGATTCGAATGGGCGCGCGGATGCGCGAAAGAAAAGAAAAATCAGAAATAGCCTGCCAATTTGGCGGGGCTTAACGGCGGTTGCGGTCTTTGCGCACGGCTTCGTCAATCAAGGCATCCAACTCGCTGCGCGTCAACGTCACATCATCGTCGGCGGTTTCGCCGCCGTCGCTGGTGATCGGCAATTCCGCTCCTCCACCGGGAGGTGGCGAAACGAAGTAGCGCGGCCGCGCGGCCATCAGCTTGGCGACTTCGCGACCTGAGAGCATTACGGGGTCGCCCGCAAGTTCGGCGGCGAGAGTGATTTTCGCGCTGTGCTCGATGGTCTCCATTCGAAAGAAGGCGGTGAGCAAATCCGGCCCGCACGTGACAGCCCCGTGATTTGCCAGCAGCAGCGCGTCGTAGTGTGGAACAAAGGGTTCAAGGGACGCGCTCAGTTCCGGCGTTCCCGGCGTGGCGTATTGCACCAGGGGAATCTGGCCAAGTCCCACGATCACTTCCGGGAGCAGCGCCTGGTTCAAAGAGCGGCCGGCCACGGCAAAACCGGTGGCCGTGGGCGGATGCCCGTGGCAAACGGCTTGCACGTCGGGCCGCATCTTGTAAAACAACAGGTGCATGGCCAATTCGGAAGAAACCTTGCGGTCTCCGGAGAGCTGCCGGCCATTCGAATCGGTGACCACCAGATCCTGGGGATCGAGTATGCCCTTGTTCATGCAGGTGGGAGTAGTGAGAATGCGGCCGTCCTCCAGCCGGACGGAAAGATTGCCTTCACAAGCGACGATGAATCCGCGCTCGTACATCCAGCGGCCGGCAATGCAAATGTCGCGGCGATGCTGATCTTCGCTCTTCGAATGGCCGGATGAGAGTGAGTCCGAAATCACGGGCGGACTCCTTCCTGGCTCAGAATTTCTTTCGAGCCGTTCAGTTTGAACTGAGCTGGGCACCATCCGTAGCGGAGTTACGGAGTGCCTCCTGCCGATCCCCTATGGCGCGACGGGAGCGCAAAAGAAACTAATACAAGTTGGCCGCAAAAGCTACTGCCATTGCAAATTTTCACACGAAGGCTCCGCTTAGCGCAATTGAGATGTGGCGCTTGACGGAGGGGGGAAGTTCAAGGACGGATTCCAAACAGAGGGATCGTTGACGGAAGCCTGGCTGATGGGGTTTTAGAACTGTCCCAAACAGGACACAGATCTATGTAAATTGAGTGACGGATTGTGTATATAGCGGAGGTCCTCTGTGTGGATAGCGGCGTTCCCCAGGAGGCTTACTATAACAATCTATGGGCGTGACGAACTCTCTACAGCTGCCGTCGCAACGGGCAAGGCCCTGTCGCCAACGTTCTGACCGGGCTTCAAACGCTTGAGCTCGAAGAAAGCGCTGGAGGCGGCATGCTTCATGGCCAGGGAGCTCTCAATGCCGCAGGTACAGCCGGGGCATTCCCGGCGGAGCATGGCGAGGCACTGGCGAGAGTAAGCCTCCGAGGCCAAGACAGCCGCGAGGCTTTCCCGGAGAATATTTCCGACCGGTTTGAGGGGGTAACAGCCGGTCAAAACATCGCCATTGGACATGACAAACACCTGAAGATAGCCGAGAACGCAGGGGGGCTCGTCGATGGTCTCTTTGCCGTAATACTGCTTGATGTAATCGACTTCGTAAGAAGGGCGCTTGAGCCGGTCGCGGACGAAGTTCACAATCTCGGCCGCGTCGTTCCCATTCGGCCACATGGAATCGAGATCGGCGTCCTTTAGAAAGAAAAGGCTGTTGCTCAGAATGTTGGTCTCAACCTCGGCCCCCAGTTCACGAGCCGTGTCTGCGAGCTTGCCCAGTTCCCAGGCAGACAATCGATTGAGGGTGACGGAGAGCGCGAGATGTTTATTGCGAAGCAATCTCAGGCCTTCCAGGCCTAAGTCAAAATAGCCCTTGATTCCGCGAATGAGGTCGTTGGTTTCCTTCAGTCCGTCAATGGACAGAGCGACGTGAGAAATGGGGGAGGCGTTAATTTCCTTATGGAGTTTCTTGATGAGGAGCCCGTTCGTTTGAAGAATGATGCGCTTAAAACCGGAGGTGTTGGCCTTCCGTAAGACCTCAAATAAATCCAACCGGAGAAGCGGCTCGCCACCGGTCAGACGAAGGCTGTGGATGCCCGCGTCCGCTATTTCGTTTACAAGCGCCACGGCACGATCGGTGTCGATGCCGTTTTCCCAGCGGTCCTTCCAATAATCGCAGCTGATGCAGCGAGCCTGGCAATTCTCCGTCAATTTGATGTGAGCGGAAAGCGGCCGGATCGCGGAGGGCAAGAATTTAGCGGAAAGCTGGCTGCCCATCCAAACGCGCGGAAGATAGAAAGGGTTAAGCGACAACAGGTGGCCCCCGTCACAGATGCCTGACCTAGAAGCAATTTACTTGTGTTTCCTGGGCTGACCTGATTGTAGCGTCCGCGACGGAGTCCCGCAAGGTGCGGACCGCACAGAGCGCGAGAAGGAATCCAAGCCCATGGGTAGAGAATCAGTTTCCGGACTTACGGACATTCCGTGCCTGGCGGCAGAAGTGGGCTTTGCAACCAAGATCGAACCGGCAGTCTGAGGCTGCACAGCAAGCAATAGAGCCTTCTCCACCTTGGTCAAGTTCCATGCGATTGGAGCGCCGATCGAATCCTCAGCGAGGCATGAGCCGGAAAAATAGGGCCTGCTTGGCAACAGGTTCTACTTTTGTTTCCAGAGCAGCCATTTGAGCCTGATTCAATGGGGTAAAGGAACGTGCGAGATCCACGCATTCCTCAACCTGCTCGACTGAGTCACACCCGATGATTGCCGTGCTGATGGGCAGCGACAGCGTGTAGAAGAAAGTTTCCCGCTTCGTCAGCGTACCCGGAATTGTAGTAATTGCGCCTCTGCCTTCCCATGAGCGCTTTTGCTCTTCCACCGGCGGCGGCGTCCAACTCGAGAGGATGCGGCCTCGTGCCATCACCTTCATTCCGACGATCCCCATCTGCTTTTCGACTGCCAGCGGAAGAAGGTCTTTTTCAAAGCTGTAATAGTACTTGTCGGCCGCGTTGACGCCCATCAGGACGGTGTCGAAGGGAAAACGGCGTATGCATTCCATGAGCGCTTCGGGACGGAAGCGGCCTGTGACGCCGAGATGGCGCACAATTTTCTGATCGCGCGCTTGAACCAGGGCCTCTATGGCGCCGCCTTTGCCGAATATCTGGTCAATGTCTTCCTGAATTCCGACATCATGGAGTTGCCAAATGTCGATGTGATCGGTATCCAGCAGCTTCAGAGACACGTCGAGGTTTTTAAGCGCGGCGTCGCGGGTCCGTTCCTTGGTCTTGGTTGCGATAAAGACCTGATCGCGAGAGCCCTTCAGGCCCTTGCCCAAATATCGTTCACTCCACCTGTCTGGTCCCCCGTAGATGGCGGACGTATCGAAATAATTCACCCCTAACTGGAGCGAGCGTTCGATCATCTTCAGGGCTAAAGTTTCGTTATTGGCTTTCTCCAGTGCTCCTTGGCCGCCGAGGCCCAAAATACCGACCCGAAATCCTGTCTTGCCGAGATTCCGCGTCGGCATCATGTCCTGGACGGCTTTTGCCGCAGCTGGATTGGTTTCCTTTGACATCACCTCGCCCGATGCGCGAGAAGCGATCACCCCCGCCGAGAGACCGGCTGCCAGCGATGCTGCCCCAGTCTTAAGGAAACCACGCCGATTCTGGTTAGCACCATCCTGAGGTGTGTCGTTTGGCTTCATGTCCTTGCTCCCGCCATCGGAAGTGAAATACCGGTTTTCTTGCGACCCGAATGGGATCGATGCGAGTATATTTGTCGCTATGCGAGTGAGTCAATCGTTTGTCTGTTTTTGCGCCTGGTCGCGTTTGCAACTTTGATCCCAACGTCTATTGGAGCATTCAGATTATGCATGGCACCGATCGGTGCTGAGGGGAGATGGAGAATGAACCGGAGAGCGTTTTCCTTGTGCTTTATAGTCGCATCGATCTTATCGTCAACTGCGTTTTCGCAATCATTCTTGAGCCAGTACAAAGGTTTGCCTTATCAGGACAGCCGCTATAGCGGCGGTCCGCAAAAAATACCGGGGAAGGTGTTGTGCGCCTACTATGACCTGGGCGGCGAAGGAGTCGCGTATCACGACGCCGATCCAAAGAACCACGGCAGTGGAGAGCTGAATCCGGCCGATGGGAGCTACCTCAACGAATTCCGTATCCACGAGGGAGTGGATACTTCCTACACGAAGTTCAACCGGAAGCCGGATCCAATTGACGACAACCCCTTCAACAAGATTGTTCCCCCTGCAGACCTGCCCTACGTTGGCTGGACCGAACCCGGAGAGTGGTTCAACATTACGGTAAATGTGACGGAGACGGGAACATACGCAGCCGACTTCCTTTACACCTCAAATCGCGGGGGAACAATATCAGTCGATGTGAACGGAAAGGACGCGACGGGACCGCTGCAGATCACGACAACGAATGACCCGGCAGATCCGCTGGCCTGGCGTCAATGGCACCACTGGAACCTGGCTTCGGAACTTTTCAAAGTTCCTTTCAGCAAAGGCAAGAACGTTCTCACCATACACATATTGACGAACGGCAACATGAATCTGGCTTATTTCGACTTCAAGCAGGTCCCCAGGTGAAATGAAAGGTTCCAGGTGTCACGGCTACCAGTGCGTGGACAATGTGCAAACGGGCCATGCGAAGGTTGACCATCCACCGTTCGGATGTGCGGGCAAAGTGTGGCTCCGTCTGCTTCTAGCGCGGACGCAACAGATTCAGGTTACGGGGAATTGTAATCGAGCGGGGCAATGGTCGTGATATCAACGTCCAGAACCTGCCGTCCACGCCGGACGAGGAGATGATGATGGCCTGGACCAGTGAAGAGCCGGCGGATTCCTTCCAGGCTCAAATCCAGCGTTTCCCGGTGATCCACGCTGAGAATGATGTCTCCTTCCTGAATGCCAGCAGCGGCCGCCGGGGTGTTCGTGAGAACATGAAGAACCGCTATTGTCTTCAGATCAGCGCCGCCGGCTCGCAAAAGCAGACCACTGGTATCCGCTGCCCATGGTTCCGAGAAATCACTGCCCGGCTCAAGAATCATCTCCTGATGGACATAGTCGAGAATTACTTTGAAACGCCTAAGCACTTCGCCACCGATCGTACCGTCGTAGCTGCTTCCAGAAGTCGCCCCGCCGCGCGCAGTCGAGAAACTGGTTGAAGGGCCCTTCAAACTCAGCGAACCGATTCGCAGTGCACGGACGCGGCCCACTCTCTCAGGGAACTCGCCTCCGAGCCCGAACCCGAACGAATCCATGCCCGGTTGGTCCACAAGGTGATGTTTTTCCAGGAAAGGACGGTAGAGTCGCAATGCTGAGTAGGTCCCCAGATCGACCGCGAGATTGCAGGGGATGGAGTCATGATCTGGCAGTTCAATGACGGCGCTAAACAACGCAGCCGGGGACAAGCGCAACGGGACTCTGTCGCCAGGGCCACTGTAAATAAAATCACGCGGTTCATAGAGGGACAGTGTCCTAGTGGGATAATCGATCAAAACCACGTAGCGGCGAAAAAGAGAGACGCCAAGAACACCCCCGATTCGCCTACCCTCATGCTCTTCCAAATCTGCATACGGCACGATGGCGACTGACTTCTCCGGCAATTCCGCTCCCCCCAGTCTGAAGGTAACGTCGTTTGCCAGTGCGATCTTTAGACGAGACTCTCCATTACCAACCAGTTCTGCTTTGCGAGCCGCGCGCAGATGAACAGCACTCGCGGCGGCTTCACTCAGGCCGCTCATCGCGGCTCCTGTATCAAGAACCATTTCGAATGTCTGGTGACCGTTGACTTCCACTGGGAGATAAACCCTATTGTGAAAGAGGACAAAAGAAATCGTGGCGACAGGCTGAGCCCGGCAGATCGAATCGCTTTGTCGCGGAAGAGCAAACGCACTTGCTATCGCCAGAACGAGAATCAGGATCGCCGTGAGGAGCGCGGATTCCCACTTTCGCATATCTGATGTTATCCGCGCTCGACACAAAGCTCCAACACAGAAAGTACCGCACATGCCAAACGATTCCTGGCGACAAACACATGAGACCCGTGGATTCGGCCCGCATCACGGGCTAAGCGGAAACTGAGCCACTCCCAGGTGATGTTTCAGGCGTAGATGCCGCGCAGCTTCAGGGCTTTGGCCACACGGTCGATGGCCAGCATGTAGGCGGCGATGCGGTTATTCACTTTGTGCAATTCCGCGTAACGGACCACCTGATCGAAGGCATTTTCCATCACGTCGAGCAGACGTTCGTTGACTTCGCTTTCGCGCCAGAAGAATCCCTGGCGGTCCTGGACCCATTCGAAATAGCTGACGGTAACGCCGCCGGCGTTGCCGAGAATGTCTGGCACAGTGAAAATGCCTTTGGCGTCAATGATGGCGTCGGCCTGCCAGGTGGTGGGACCGTTGGCGCCTTCGCAGAGGATCTTCGCCTGTACTTGATGGGCGTTCTTCTCGGTGATTTGGTTCTCGATGGCCGCGGGGATGGCAATCTCGCAGGGCTGGAAGAGCACGTCCCTCGCGGTCATCTTTGTTCCGCCCCCGGGAAAATCCTGGAGCGGTTTCTTCTGCGTGTAAACCCAGTCGATCACTTTGGGGACATCGAAGCCCTTCTCGTTGTAGAGTCCTCCGCCGATATCCGCCAAACCAACGATCTTATAGCCGGCCTGCTGCATCAGCTCCGCAGCCAGGGAGCCCACGTTGCCGAAACCCTGAATGATCACGCGGCAGCCGTCTCTCTTGATGCCCATCTTGGCGAGCGCCTTATTGCAGCAAATCATCACGCCGCGGCCGGTGGCTTCGCGGCGGCCGGCCGATCCGCCCAGTTCAATGGGCTTGCCGGTAACAACGGCGGTGGTAGCTTGCCCGACGTGCATGGCGTAGGTGTCCATCACCCAGGCCATGGTCTGCTCGCCGGTGCCCACATCGGGAGCGGGAACGTCGCGCTCGGGACCGAGCCAATTCGCGAGTTCCGCGGTATAGCGGCGAGTCATGCGCTCGAGCTCTCCGCGCGACATTTTCCGGGGATCGCAAATGATTCCGCCCTTCGCCCCGCCAAACGGAATATTCACGACCGCGCACTTCCAGGTCATCCACGTCGCCAGGGCACGCACTTCATCGAGCGAGACATCGGGGGCGAAGCGGATGCCACCCTTCCCGGGTCCGCGCACGGTGGAATGCAGCACGCGATAGCCGGTAAACACTTCCAGCGTTCCATTGTCCATTCCGATAGGAATGTAGAGGGTGACTTCTTTACTGGGGTATTTCAGATACTTGTAGATGCCCTGCTCGAGTCCCAGGTTCTTCGCCGCCACTTCAAAACGCGCTTCCGCGTTTTGGTAGACATTCATTTCTTCCGGCATGGGGATTTGCGACATGCGAAACTCTCCTTCGCTGACGAATTCCAACTCCGCTGCTATTTCCTCGCGATTGCTGGCGTACTTCTAAGGTCTTATTTCGCCAGAGCGTTAACTTTTCCGAGCGAGCGCGAAACATCACTCCGTCCGCACGCGGACCATTCACGGAAGCGGACGAGCGCTCCAGCCTCCACACCCAATTCAACCTGTAATCAAATTCACAGGCACACTTCGGAGGGCCAAGGAAGGTGTATTGGGGCGGTCTACCCACCGCCAGACCTGCCAATTGGCCGGGCCGCCAGTATACGAACCTATCCCCATGTCCCGCAAGCCGGGGCTGTTCATACACGAACGCGTTCGTGAAATGGTGTAGTGTCTGAATGACGCTGCTATGAAACTTACCGACTACCCCGTTCCGGACGTTTTCGGTGGTTTACGCGCACACCCGGGCCAGAACGGGTGAAGAGCGCGACGGATGAAAACTATTGCAAGCGAAACTGGATGGTGACGGTGAGATGCATGGGAACGGGTTTGCCGTCGAGCGAGGCAGGCTTGTACTTCCACTGTTTCAGGGAATCCATGGCCGCCTGGTGGAGCAGCGTGGGACCGGAAACAATCTTCATGGTGGTGACGCGGCCATCGGCGTCAATCAGCGCATCCACTCTCACATCACCCGACACGTGCTGGTTTTTAGCGAGTTGCGGATAAACCGGCGCGACGGACGAAACGAGACGCGCTTGAACGACGTCACCGCCAATGGGCAGCGGCGTCGCGGGAGCGGCAGGCCCCTTGGAGGCGACAGCCAATCCTGCTGCGAGCGGTGCATCGGTGGTTTCCGGCTGGTCCACGTTCAGGGCGAGCCCGGGATCCGCATCACTGCTGTCCTGCGCTTTTCCACGCTTGGCCAGGACGGGCGATGCCAGGCGAACTTCGCCTAGAGCAGGCTTTTTGGGTGCTGCCGGGACCGGTTCAACGGAGGACGCGGCCACTACCGTCGCGCCGTCGTTTTGTGAATTCTTTGTGGCTTGCTGATTGCGCACGGGAACGGTTGACGAATTTGCAGAGGCAACGCTGGAGGAATTCGAGCCCGGGTTGGTTAGCGAGAAGGCGGTCGATTGTGGAGCTGGGTTCGATTGCACTGGAGAAATCGCCGGCGCTTGTGCCTGCGCATCCGCGTGAGGTTGCGACTGCGGAGCGGTGGAGGGAACAGAAGCCTGAAGGGTGCGCGTGTCGGCCGATGCCGCGCTGGAAGGTGCACTGATGGTCTGCCGGTTGGCAAACCACCAGCCACCGCCGGCGAGTAAAAGGACGCCCGCGGCAATCGCGGCAATCCAGAGACCTTTGCCGGAGCTGCGGGATTCACCCTCGAGTGCGAGCGAGGTGTCGTCAGTGGGAAGAGCGCTGCCAAAGTTAGGCACTTGCAGCTCGGGGACACTTTCTTCTTCCACCATGGGCGCAGGTTCGGTGATGCTTTCCTCGACGTTGGTTTTTTCCGCCAGGCGCTTCGCTTTCTCACGCTCAATCAGTTCTTGCGTCGAGACGGGCGCCGCAGCATTGCGCGCCAAGGGTTCGAGCCACGCCGGAATCTTGAGCTCTTGGTCGTCGAGAGAGGATTTTGGAGGCGGGGGAGCAAGCCTTGCTGGCTCCGCGGGCTTTACGGGCGCGGGCGATGGTTCTCTCTGCGCAAATTCCAAAACTTTTGCCGCAACCCCAACAACCGTTTGCCTGTCCACGGACGGAGTGGCTGGCGCGGGCTTTACCTCTTCCGGTTTCTGGAAAAGCAAACTGGAGAGTTCTTCCTGAAGGCGCGCGGTGTGAAGTTTGAGCGCTTCGGTTTCCGGATCGCTCGCGGCCGGCGCGTGCGCAAGCGGTGGTTGCGAAGGAGGCGTGGCCGGCTGCGCTTCCTGCACGGAAGGCGAGCTCACCGGACTAAACGCAGAGGGGCTCGCGGAAGCTTGCGGCGGTGGAGCAAAAATGGAAGCCTTCACATCGGAAGTGCGCGGCAGATCAAAAGCCGGGAATGGCTCAACCGGTTTTTCGGGAATACTTTCCGCCACAGCATGAGGTGTGCTGGAAACTGGCACTGCTGGAACGATTGGCGGCGCGGGCGCAACGGGAATGGTTGCAACTGGGGCATGTACCTTCCAGGGCGCAGGAATTTCACTATCCTGTGGCGCGGGAACAAGGACCTTGGCTTGGGAATGTTTGAGTTCTGCTTCTTTTGCCGCAACCACCGGAGCCGCCGGCTTTGGTGCAAGGGGAGTTCCACCTACAGCCGTGGCGCCGGCGGGGACTGCTTGGGGCGCCGCTGGTTGCGCGGGACCCAGGCGATCGCCGGGGAAACGCATGCCCCAGAAACCGATAACCGGTTCGGTAAATTCCAGCTCGACGTAACCGCTGACGTTTCTGTAATTTTTTGATTTGACGACCTGGCAGACGACTTCTTTTTTGGTCCGCTCGTTGGTGAGAAAAAGCAATTGCCCGGGAGCGACCGAAGAGGACAAGCGGATCACTCCGCCATTGCCGAAAATGAGTACGGTCGCAGTCGTTTCGGAGAAGGGCTCGCGCTTGTCGCTGCCTTCGACGGCGCGTGCTCCGTTGACGGTCACTGGAACTTCCAGCGCGACGGGCTGAGGTTTATTCACCGGTTCGGCCGTCGCGGCGTTTGTTGTGGGACGCGCGTCCGGAGTGGCAGTCAGAAAATCGTTTTCTTTGGCGATGGGTGGCATGGGTTGTTCACTCGCGAAGCAAGATTTTGGCGGCGGTCCTGTCGAGACAGGATTCCACGCGAACATATATATGTTCTGCTTGCTGGGGGAAGAGCAACCATAGTACGCGGGTACTACGGTGGAACACCTGTCCGAACGAACAGGGTCGAATTTCCTGTTTATCGCGGAAGAGGAGGCTGGAAGCGCGCGTCAATTTCAACTTGATAGCCGGTGACGAGCTTATTTGTTTCATTGGCCATGCCGATGACGGCCTGGAGTTCTTTGAACATGGCGTCAGTCATGCCTTTGCCGAAGGCGGAAGCGGTGTGCGAGGCGATACAGTAGTGGCAACTGTTGGTGACGCTCACGGCGACGTAGATCATTTCCTTGGTGAGCGGGTCGAGGGCGCCGGGAGCCATGATCTGCTTGATGCTTTCCCAGGTCCGTTTCAGCAGCGCGGGATCGTGCGCGATGGCTTTCCAGAAATTGTTGATCCAATCGGTTTTGCGCGTGGCCATGATGTCGTCGTAGACGGCGCGCACTTCCGGGCTTGCGACTTCGTATTCGATCAGTCCGAACGTTGCCATAATTCTCTCCGCAAAATCTTCTGAGGATCGCAGTGCACAAGTTTACAAGATTCCGGCGGAGCGGCCAGAGCGTCCGCGGGGAGGACGAGCTTAACGATGGAGGAATTCTTCGAGGAGCAGCCGCGAGAGGCGGCGCGTGTTGTGGCGAATGACGCCGTGCTCTTCGAGGAGATTATCGAGAATGACGCGGAATCCGAGTTTCTGGAGTTCGGGAAGATCAATGGCCACGGGCTCGGCGCCTTGCGCGCGGTAGCGGCGAGCGACGTCGGGTGAGACGGACTGGCGATTGGCGACCACCCAGTCAATCACGCGGCGCGGGACATGTTTTTGAATCGCGCGGAGATGATCGGCGAGCGCGTAGCCGGAGGTTTCCCCCGGCTGGGTCATAAGATTGGCGACGTACACGCGCGGGGCTTTGGATTTGGCGATGGCGCTGGCGATTTCCGGAATGAGCAGATTCGGGAGGATGCTGGTGTAGAGCGAACCGGGGCCGAGGAGAATGAGGTCCGCTTGCTTGATGGCCTCGACGACCATGGGAACGGGGCGTACGCGGCGCGGCGAGAGACTCAGTTTTTTGATCGGCGTGCGGCTGGCGGTGATGCGCGTTTCGCCGTGAACGATGCTGCCATTCTCGAGTTCGGCGACGAGGTGCACGTTCGAAAGCGTGGATGGGAAAATGCGCCCGCGGATGGCCAGGACTTTGCTGCTGACGCGAATGGCTTCGGTGAAATCGCCGGTGACGTGCGTGAGCGCGGCGAGGAAAAGATTGCCGAAGTTGTGGCCGATCAGGCCGCGCCCGGCGTGGAAGCGATATTGAAAAAGACGGCCGAGGAGAGCTTCATCTTTCGAAAGAGCGACCATGCAATTGCGGATGTCGCCGGGCGGAAGGATGCGGTTTTCGCGGCGGAGGCGGCCGGAGCTTCCGCCATCATCGGTAACGGTGACAATGGCAGCGAGATCGGCGATGGGGCGCTCGGCGGTGGTGTGTTCGTCGCTGCGGCGGATTACGTGTTCCTTGAGGCCGCGGAGGAGGGTGGAAAGTCCGGTGCCGCCGCCGAGGGCCACCACGCGGAAGCTGCGCGGGAATAGTTTCGATTTGGAGGGGCGTTTTTTCACGAGTTGATGTAGTGACGCGGACGAACCAAGCGATTCAAAGCATGACCGCGCATCCGTAAATCCGCTGGGAGCGAGTGTGGGACGCTGAACATAGAGCGCCGGTTGCAAGTATACGCTGAGATGCTCGGAGGTGAATCTTCGCGTTGCCGGACCGTGACATGGATGGTAAGAAGCGGAGTTCGGCCTGGGCCAGGAAAAACTCAGCCAGCTGTGCCGTCTTTCTCGGGATAGAGAAGTTCGGTGAAGCGCGGATCTTCCTGGAGGAAGGCAAAATCCTCGTCATTGCGGGCGTGATAGCGATTCTCAGGGTGCAGCTGGATGGCGACTTTCAGATTGGCCAGCGCGGAATCGGCTTCGCCGGTGAGGCAGTCGAGCGCGGCCAGCGCGTAGTGGATGTGGTCCGCCTTGGGGGCCGCTTTGCGGGCTTTGTCGAGACTTTCGCGGGCGTCGTCCCAGCGGCCGATGTTCATCATGGCCACGCCGCGTTGATAGTGCTCTTCGGCGGTGCGAGGATTTTGTTCCTGCGACGGCTTCATGCGCTGCTCGGCGATCTTCACATGCATGCGCGCGCGGTCGGCAAGCTCTTTGCTGGGGCCTTCGAGAACTTTTTCGAGTTCCTGTTTGGCTCTTGCGAATTTTTGTTGATGGAAGAGCGCGAGGGCCTCGTCATAAATCTTGAGCTGCGCCTGGACGCGTGGATCGACCAGTTCGACACCACCGCGTTGCGCGGGCGGGGCTGGAGGCAAAGCCTTCTTTTTGTGCGACTTAGACTGACTCCGCGCCGTGCCCTTGGAATGACCGGAGGAACCTGCTGAGGGCTTATGCGCTTTTGCCATGTGGCGAATGCTAACAGAGGAGGTTTCCCGCGTCAACGAGTGCCATGCGCAACGTCAACAGCAGGGATGCGTTACCTCCCGGTGGCACGCTGCGAAAATAAGGCGTGGAGTTCCGGGGGATTTCGCGGAAACTGTGTGTACGGTATCCAGCAGGTGACAGTCGGGGGACACAGACTGGCCTGCCTGCACCGCGTGTGCTATAAATTTGTGGCCGAATCCGGATTGACGACAAGTGCCTTTCATCAATTTTCCTGCGCGCGAAATAAACTGCAAGCTGGTGTACTACGGTCCAGGTCTGGGCGGAAAAACCGCGAACCTGCAGTGGATCTACGACCATACGGGGCAGAATCAGAAGGGCAAGATGGTGTCCCTGGCGACGGAAACGGACCGCACGCTGTTCTTCGACTTCCTGCCGCTGGATTTAGGGACGGTGCGCGGGTTCAAGACGCGCTTTCATTTGTACACGGTGCCTGGACAGGTGTTTTATGAAGCCAGCCGCAAGCTGATTTTGAAGGGCGCGGATGGCGTGGTGTTCGTGGCGGATTCGCAGGAAGAACGGCTGGATGCGAATTTCGAGACGATGGAAAACCTGCAGGAGCATTTGAAGGAACACAATCTGAATTTTGCGACGATTCCCTATGTGCTGATGCTGAACAAGCGTGACTTGCCGAATGCCATGTCCGTTGCTGACCTGACAAAGCATTTGCAGAAAAAAGGCGAGCCGGTTTTGGAGGGCGTGGCGATTCAGGGCGTGGGCGTGTTCGAAACGTTGAAAGAAGTGGCTAAGCTGGTGCTCGCGGAATTGAAAAAGGGCGGGTGAGCGCTACTTGAAAAGATGGAATGAGACTTCGACTTGAACTCGTACAGCGATTGGTTTACCCGAACTGTCCTTCGCGGGGCTAAATTTCCAAGACTTGACCGCCTTTTTCCGCTTGCTCGTCTAATCCTTTCCCCAGGCTCCTTACCAGGATAATTGACGTCACTTTTCCCTCAGCAATTACCTTAATGTCCAGCAACACCGAGCCCTCAAGCTTATCGGCTCTTGCCTTATTGGAATATTCGGGAGGCGGGCAATAAATACAAGTCGGCACTCCTACGCCATTAGTCCCAGCGCGAGGGGTTGCCTCTGTGGACGCCCCGTCTGGTTTAGAATCCTGGGAGATAACGGGCAATGCCGTGGCTGCGAACGAGAACATGCACGCCAAACAAAAAAGGGAGAATCTGGCGGGGCGAGCCTTCATGGCGGATACACTAACAGAGAGTCTTGCCGGCGAAAAGTTACTTTGCATTCCGTGGCAAACAGGCCAGGAAAAATCTGCGATCAATACAGGTGGAACGACACTTCGATCATGACCGCAGCATTAACTGGTTCGCCGCCATGCATCGCGGGCTTAAACCTCCAAGATTGCATGATGTTCATGGCTGATTCGTTCAGGCCAAATGGAAGACCCCGCACGATCCTGGCCTCCTTCATTTGCCCTTCTGAAGAAACCACTACCTCCAGCAGGATGGTGCCTTGGAATTTTGCTACGCGAGCGGGATCTGTGTAACTGGGTTGCGGGCAAGAAACGCAACGCGGGGCGTCTAGGCCCCCGGCTCCCGCCTTGGTAATCATTGGAGTGGACGGCGAGTTAAGGGATGGCGGGTTCGCAGGGAACGGCTCAAGCGGGCGGAGGCCAGCTTCGATGTCGGGATAAGGAATCCGCACTTCTTCGAATGGCCCCTGCCTGTCTTTGTCGCAGGAGCGTAGATTGACACGAGCGCGCACGGAGCCACCCTGCTCCTGGATTCCTCCCTCCAAAACAGTGGTCGCCCCCAAATGTTTTCCGAGCCATTGCAAGGCCTTTTCCTGCTGAAAATCTTTCGAAGGGATTCGCTGTTGCTCAAAAAAGGCATGCAGCCGGGAGCGATCGATCACTCGGATGGCGGTTTGTTGCGTGGCGAGCATCTGCGACAGTTCGTCGGCCAGCTGTATGCCGAGGATGGAAGTGGATCCGGAAGAACCCGTGAAATTGGCGACCAGAATCGTGCAGGTGTTCTTCTTGCAGCCAGCTTTATCGGCGTGCCGAAGCACGCGGGCAACAAGATCGTGAAGTTGGTCCTGCTGCTGAGACGTGAGCACAGGAGGTGTTCGCGGCGCGGATGCTAGCGGAACGTTGAGAGCGGCTGGAGAAAGCGGAGCAAGAAATGCGGAGAATGAGAGGCAAAGCGCAAGCCAAGAGCTGCGACAATCGGAGAGGGGCATGGCCTACCTCCAGTCAGAAAAGTAATTTCACAAGTTAGAACGATGGATAGCCTGCTCGCTTGCATCCAAAGCAGACTTAGGCAAAGTTGGCCAGAGCGGCGGATTCGGATTCGAAGGTGGGGATGGCTTCGACGAGGCGGGTGACGGTGAGGGCGTCGCGGACGCGGCCCGGGCCGCAGACGAGGCGCAGGACGCCGCCTTCGCGGGCGAGCTTGATGGAGATGCGCACCAGCGTGGAGATCCCAGAGCTGTCAATTTGCGGGATTCCGTTCAAAACCACAACCACTCTCTTGGCGCCCTTCTGAACGACGGATTGCAGCGCGTCGTGAAGCTGGTCGGCCGGCTCGCCAATGGTGAGGCGGCCGTGGACATCGAGGATCGAAACGTCGCCGAACTCGCGGACGTTGATCTCCATGGGCAGTCGTTCGGTCATGTTCGAAGCAGGGACACTTTCTCCGGCAGCACGGATCCGACGTGCTTTCTGGCCCGCGCTGCATTATACGATGGCCACGCCACGGGGCAAGAACAGCCTCGCAGAAATCCTATATCCAATTTGGAATTGCTCCGCGGAGACTCCGAAGGAAGCACACCGCAAAGAGTCCCTCCTGACGCTGGCGGAGGCATCCAGGGTTCGACGCCAGGGTAACACGGCGATTGACAGACACGCGATTCGGATGGAAAGTAGACGCACCCGAGTGGCCCCAGAGACGGAGTAGTTATGGGGTGCGTGTTCCGGCGGTTGCCGCTGAAAACCAACTTTCTGCTATTCATCGTGTGCCTCCTGGGGTGCCCAGTGATTGCCCTCGGGCAGTTCCCGGGGCAAACGCTTGGCGCGGCCAGCGGGCAAATTCTGGTTCGCGTGCACGAAGCCGATGGGTCCCCTATCGGCAGGAGCGCAATGGTCACGGTGCGCTCGCCCAGCCAATTAACAAACTCCACGGTACCCACGACGGACGCGGGACAGGCGCTCTTCACCGGACTGCACGCCGGAGACTACCTGGTGGAGGTAAGCGCGCCGGGGTATCGCACCGTCCAGGTACAAGCGATCATCGCCGCGGACAAAGAGACGGAGAACATTGATGTGCTGATGCTGCCGGACTCCGGCTCGACAGGAACCCCGCAGGCGCCCGGCACACCGATTCTTGCTCCCAAGGCGCTGAAAGAAACCGAAAAAGGGCTGGAGGCGCTTCAGGCCGATAAGCTGGATGAAGCAGAGTCGCACCTGAAGCGCGCCATGCAATTGGCGCCGGGGTTTCCCGATGTTAATTACCTGATGGGCTTGCTGTGGATGCGCCGTCACGATAACGCGCAGGCCCGCGGATATTTGGAAAAAGCCGTGGCGCTCGCGCCCAAACATGCGCCCGCGCTCCAGGCCTTGGGCGAAGTGGAATTCCTGCAGCACGATTATCAGCACGCAGCCGCACATTTGGATCAAAGCATTGGACTGAGGCCCAATTCCTGGCGGACGCACTGGCTGGCGGGAGCTTCTCACTTCCAGCAGGGTGAATATCAAAAGGCTCGCGAAGAATGCGAAGAAGCCCTGCGTGTCGGCAAGGATAAGGCGGGAAGCGCGCGTTTTCTTCTGGGAGAGGCCGACGCTGCTCTTGGGGAGCGAGACGCCGCGCTGGCCGCGCTCGAGCAGTTCGTCCGCGAACAGCCCAATGTTCCGCAAACCACGACAGCCAAGAAACTGATCGAGCAGCTACATACAGCCAGCTTGCCCAACACGGAAGCCGCGGCCGCAAACATGGGCGCGCCAGGGCGTGCTCCCGGGAGCGTGCCGGCCAAGAACTTGAACGATCTTGCCATACCGCCGATACTGCCTGCGATTGAAACAAACTGGGCGCCACCCGACGTAGACGAGGAAAGACTCGGCACTGATCGAGCGGTCAGCTGCGCGCTGAATGAAGTGACGGAATCTGCCGGAGCGCGCGTCGAGGAGCTGGTCAAGAATGTAGACCGCTTCACCGCCACGGAAGAAATGGAACACGAGAGCGTCAGCCCTCTGGGCGTGCGTCTCTCTCGAGAGACGCGAACGTTCAACTACTTGGTGTCGATCCGCAAACTCGGTTCGCGAGGGATGGACGTGCAGGAATATCGCGATGGCTCGGTTTCCACCCAGCCCTTTCCAGCGCATGTCGCTACGCTTGGTTTGCCCATGCTCGCGCTGGTATTTCATTCGTATTACCGGCCTGAATTTGAATTCAAGTGTGAAGGCCGCGGAGAGTGGCGGGGCCGGCCGGCGTGGGTCGTTCATTTTCGGCAGAAGGACAACGAAATGAGCGAAATGCGTGTGTACCGCGTAAACGGTCTGTCGTTTCCTGTACACCTGAAGGGGCGCGCGTGGATTGATACCGAGAATTCTCAGATTCTGGCGATGGAGGCGGACATGGTGGGGAGCGTCCCGGACATCCGCCTGGTCCGCGACCACCAGATGATTGAATATGGCCCGGTGGATTTTCAAAAAGCGAAGATACCGATGTGGCTGCCGAAAAGCGCGGACTGGTACTGCAACCTGGCGGGGCAGCGCTACCACCGGCGCCACACCTTTAGCCATTTCCTGTTGTTCTCGGTGGAGGACATTCAAAAGATCGAAGCGCCGAAGGGAACACAGCAGTAAAACCGAAGGAATAGCTCGAAAACGAGCCCGCCCAGCCGTCCGCTGAGGACCACTCGGGGCCAGCGCTTCGTTTCTCACTATCAGAAAAACGAATTCAAGGAATGCAAATTTCAAGCTGTGATAAAGGGGGGAGGTGCGTATAATCCCGGCATCCAAATGGGGAGTCCCCGGTAATCGAATCCAGCGTCACTGGAGCAGGCATACTTATGAAGTCTGTGGGGCGGAAGTGTTGTTTCAAGCTTGTCCTGGTTCTCGGGATTCTCGCGCTTGCCGCGGTGCCGCTCTCCGCGCAACAACAGACCGCTCCCGCCTCAACTGCGTCTTCCCCCGCCACACCGGAAATTTCCAAAACCGTAAGCGACAAATTAGCGCAGCTTGACAAGGACGTGAAAGCTGCGCAGTCTGCGGGCGATAACGCCTGGATGCTGGTCAGCGCTGCACTGGTGCTGATGATGACGGGGCCCGGGCTGGCGCTCTTTTACGGCGGGCTGGTGCGGCGGAAGAACACTCTGGCCATCATGATGCAGAGCTTCGCACTGATGGCGCTGATCACTGTAATGTGGGCTTTAGTAGGTTACAGTCTTTGCTTTGGCGGCAACGGTCCCGTCATCGGGGGGTTCGAGCACGCCTTTCTGCGCGGCGTGGGCGCTGAACCGAATCCCGACTACGCCGGAACGATTCCGCAAGCGACCTTCATGGTTTACCAGCTCATGTTCGCGATCATCACCCCGGCCCTGATTACCGGGGCGACGGCAGAGCGGATGAAGTTCAGCGGAACGGTGCTCTTCCTCACGTTGTGGTTTCTGGTGGTGTACGCGCCGCTGGCGCACATGGTTTGGGGCAAGGGCGGATTGCTGAATGCCTCGTTGGGCGGTAAATTCCCATGCCTCGATTTTGCGGGCGGCACGGTCGTGCATATTTCTTCGGGTGTTTCCGCGCTCGTTTGCGCCCTATACCTTGGAAAGCGCTCCGGCTACCCGAAGCAACCGATGCCCCCCCACAGCCTGGTGCTGAGTTTCATCGGCGCCTGCTTGCTGTGGGTAGGCTGGTTTGGATTTAACGCTGGCAGCGCGCTGGCCGCGAGCAGCCTGGCCACCAGCGCGTTTGTGGCCACGCACTTTGCCACGGCTGCAGCGGCGCTGGGCTGGAGCGCGGCGGAGTGGCTCAGGAATGGACGAGCCAGCGCTCTGGGCGCCATCTCCGGCGCGGTGGCCGGGCTCGTCGCCATTACGCCAGCTTCCGGATTCGTCGGGCCGATGCCAGCGCTGGCTATCGGATTGATCGCGGGCGTGGTGTGTTACCTGATGGTGACGAAAGTGAAGGCCGTCTTCGGGTATGATGACGCGCTGGACGCCTTCGGTGTGCACGGCGCTGGCGGAACGATTGGCGCGCTGCTCACCGGAGTTTTCGCCCAGCAGGTGATTAATCCCATTTTTGGCGCGGGCAAGCCGGTGGGCGGACTCGACGGGCACTGGAGCCAAATCGGCAATCAACTTGTCGGCGTGCTGATTGCCTGGGGATTTGCGCTGGTTGGCACGATCATCCTGCTCAAGATTACGGATTTGATCACTGGCCTGCGCGTGCCGGAAGAGCAGGAGATCGAGGGCCTGGACATTACCCAGCACGGCGAGGAAGCGTATAACCTGGAGTCTTAAGGGAAACTGGCGAGAAAGCGCCAGGCAGGGGGGCAGAGCAGAAACATCCATGATGAAACTTGAGGCAATCATTCAGCCCTCGCGGTTTGAATCCGTGAAAGATGCCCTGCGCGAAATCGGCATCGAGGGGATGACGGTGACGGAAGTGCGCGGGCACGGCCGCCAGAAGGGTCACACGGAGGTCTACCGCGGACGCGAATATACGGTGGACCTGCTGCCGAAGATCAAATTGGAGATGGTGCTTGCGGACGCGTTGGTGAATCGAGTGGTGGACACAATTTTGAAGACGGCCAAGACAGGGAAGATAGGTGACGGTAAGATATTTCTATCGAGGGTGGACGAAGCCATTCGGATTCGCAATGAGGAGCGCGGCGAAAGCGCGCTCTAGCCCAAGTGACGACCGCCGCACGCCCCGGTCTCGATCCGGGCATCCCACCCGCTAACAACATGCAAGGTTCCCCTACGCCTCTTTCCGTACTCGGGCCGCTGGCCGAGGCGGAACGGCAACGCATCCGGAAGCAGTTTGAAGCAGGCACCCGTGCGCGAGAGACGCTGCAGGCGCTCTGCGAACTCGCAGACCGGAACATCCAGCAAGTTTTCGCGGAAGTGCTTCGCGTTCAGGGCGGGGCTCAGCAGGGGCTTTCTCTTCTCGCGCTTGGTGGCTACGGCCGGCGCATGTTGTTTCCTTATTCCGATCTCGACATTCTGTTTTTGTTTGGGAGCGACAAGGCGGAACAGGATTCGCGGCAGCTCATCTCCGAGTTTTCACGAACGCTCTGGGACTTGGGATTCCGCGTAAGCTCGGCGGGGCGCACCCTTGAAGAGTGCAAGCGCATCGAAGAGGACAACGCGGAATTCCACTTGGCGCTTCTCGACCGTAGATTTCTGGCGGGCGATGCCGCGCTCTTTGAAAAGCTGGACACCAAGATATTGCCGGGGTCAGAGAAACATGCGCGCCCTTTTTTGCAGGCAGAGCTTCACCGCCTGACGAAGGAACGATTGTCGCGGTACGGCAACACGATCTACCACCTTGAGCCGAATGTGAAAGAGTCTCCCGGGGGCATGCGGGATTATCAGGCCACAGTTTGGCTGCGGCAGATTGTGGACGAAATGAAGGATGTCCGCAGAATCACGGCGGCGGAAGAAGAGCTGTCCGCGGCGGCCGTGGACTTCTTGAGCGCCATTCGATGTTTTCTCCACTACAGCAACGGCCGAAACGATAACACGCTCACGTATGAACTGCAGGCTGCGGCAGCGGCGCGCGGACTGGGTGTGGGCGACGGCTCCGCGAGAAATGCGGCGGAATGGATGCGATTGTATTTCCGCCACGCCCGCGCTCTGAACCGGCAATTGCTGCGCTATCTGGAACAGAAAGCGCCCAACCCGTTGACGCTGCGGCAGCGGCTGTTCAACGCCGCGCGCGCTGCTAAATTCGAACCTGACCAAGGGAAGGCATTCGCAGTGCGCGATGGCTTGCTGGAGGTCGTGGATTTGCCGGCGCTCTCGGACCGCGCCGTGGCATATTCTTTGTTCTCCGAGGCCGCTCGCACCGGTACGCCGCTGAGCCGCGAAGCGGAACGAAGCATCGCCTACATCCTGACGCATCCAGAACTCCCCGCGCGGAATACGCAAATGTCCTGGGACACGCTGCGCGAAATTCTCGGGTCTGATTTTCCCGGCGTGGTATTGCGTCCGATGCAACGGCTGGGACTCCTGGCGGAAATCCTTCCCGAATTCGGATTGATCGATTCGCTGGTGGTGCGCGATTTTTATCATCGCTATACCGTGGACGAGCACACGCTGCGGACGATTGAGCACCTGCAGGAGCTTTCCGATCCACCGGATCCGCGCGGGGAGCATTTCGCGCCGCTCTGGAAAACCGTGGAAGGGCGCGACCTGCTCATCCTGGCGTTGTTACTGCACGACGTCGGCAAGGGCATGCCGGTGCAGAATCACGTGACCGGCAGCATCGCGGCACTCGATAGCGCAGCGAAACGGCTGAAGCTTTCGCCCGAGGAAGAGGCGGAGGTGCACTTCCTCATCGAACATCACCTGGACATGTCCGCCACCGTGCAGCGCAGGGACATTTTCGATCCTGCCACCGTTTCGGCGTTTGCGGAGTCCGTGGGCACGCAGGAACGGTTGCAGCGATTGTGCCTGCTTACGTACGCGGACATTCACTCGGTGAATCCGGAAGCGCTGACGCCCTGGAAAGCGGAGATGCTGTGGCAGCTCTTCGTCGCCACCTCGAATCACTTCAGCCGCACGCTGGATCGCGACCGCTTGCACGCGCTCGATGAAGTTCCGCTTCTCCAGCGCGTCAAGGCGCTGGCCAGCGGCGCTACCCTCGAACAGATCGAGCGCTTCCTTGAAGGGTTCCCGCGGCGCTATCTCGCGGTGCATTCGGCGGGGGAGATTGCCGCGCACTTCGCGCTCTATCAGAAATTGGGCGCGGAGCCGGTGCAAACCGAATTGCTCGCCACGCACCATGTCTTTTCGCTGACGCTCTTGACCGCCGACCGCCCGGCGCTCTTCGCGACGATTTCCGGCGTGCTGGCCAGTTGGGGAATGAACATCATCAAGGCCGATGCCTTCGCGAACGCCGCCGGCGTGGTGCTGGACACGTTCCACTTTGCGGATTTGCATCACACGCTGGAATTAAATCCCAGCGAAATCGTGCGCTTCCGCAAGAGCCTTACCGATGTGGTGAACGGCAAGGCCGCGCTGGAGCCGCTGCTGAAAGGCCGCGAGAGCGCGAGCCGCGCGCGGCCGCCGAAGGTCACGGTCGAGACGCGCATCAATTTCGACGATACGTCTTCCGCCCATAGCACGCTGATGGAAATCGTTACGCAGGACCGTCCCGGGTTGCTCTACGAAATTGGGTCGGCGCTGGCTCGCCTGGGATGCAACATTGAAGTCGCGCTGATTGACACGGAAGGGCACAAGGCCATTGATGTTTTTTATCTGACCGCGCAAGGCAAGAAGCTTCCCTCGCAAAAGCAGGAACTCCTCCGCGAAGTGCTGCAAGGAGCGCTTCCGTAGCCCGTCACTTCACAAAGAATGTATCTGCAAATAAACGCGGTCGCTGCACGACATGAACACCAGACGCAAGTTGTCCGCCTGACCCGGAAGAATGCCAGATGCAAGGCGGACGGTTTCGGAAACAGCCTTAGAGAGCTGTGCCAACGAGCCCGTGGACGGCTGGCTCCGGCTACTGGGGTGGCGGGGCGCTCTGCAATTCCCGATAAAACTTTTGCAGCACAAAGAAGGCTTTCTTTTTCTCCCCGTGATCAGAAACGAGACCTTTGCGATTGAAATAATCTTCCATACGAGGGAGCGTTCGCCGCGGGCTGCGGAAGTCCTTAAGAACCCACGGTGTCATTCCTCGAAGAAAGGAAATGCGCTTCAGCATGACGAGCTGATGCTCGTAAAGATTTTCCTGATACTCCTCGGTCCACCGGGCGAGCGCATCGCCGTGGTAGCCGAAGAGCGCATCGCCGCCGAATTCGCTCATGATCAGAGGCTTGCCGTACTCCGAGACCCAATCGATGGAATCCGCCTCGTCGGGGCGCCGGACATACCAGCCGATGTATTCATTGTTCCCAAGCACATCGAGATCGGACCCGATCGGATCATTCAGATGAATGGTGATGTGCTTGCCGTTTACGACTTCGTTCGCCTGAAGAGCGGCAGACACCAGGCGCGTGGAGTCGGCGGAGTGCGCATCCTGAATGAGTTGCCGGAGGAAACGATTCCGGGCATCGCTGATGGGCGTCTCGTTCGCCACGGAGTAGATGATCAGAGCGGCGCGATTATGATCTCGGGCGATCATCGCGTTCAATTGATTCTCCGCATTGTGCAGGGTTTGGGGATTTTCCCACTGAATGGTCCAGTAGACGGGCACTTCGCCCCAGACCAGCACGCCCATTTGATCCGCCATGCGCAGCATCGCTTCATTGTGCGGATAGTGCGCGAGGCGCACGAAATTGCAGCCCAATTCTTTTGCCCAGCCCAGGAGCGTCCGCGCATCGTCCTCGCTCCAGGCCCGGCCAGGCCGCAGAGGAGCCTCTTCGTGGACGCTCATACCGCGCAAGAAGATTGGTTTCCCATTGAGGAGGATGTCTGTGCCATGGACCTCGATCGAGCGGAATCCGATGCGGTCCGTGATTTGGTCGGCCTCGCTCGTGATCTCAACACTGTAGAGTTTGGGATTCTCCGGAGACCAGAGCGTCAAATCAGCGCTGAACGAAAACGCGCCGCGCCCTGTGGCATCTGTTTGGAAAGTCTTACTAAGCCCTGCCTGTGGAATTCGGATGGTCACATTCTGTTGGAGCTTTGGCCCATTGAGCTGCAACCAGCCTTTGATTTGGTGCGTTGACCCTTTCTCCAGCTGAATGACATAGTCTTGAACAAACGTCTCTGGCACCTCCACCAGCGTCACCGGCCGCGTAATGCCCCCGTAATTCCACCAGTCGGTATTGACGGTGGGCACCTGATCCTTTCCGCGAGTGTTGTTAATTCGCAGAACGAGGAAATTGCCCTTTGCCCTGACGCGGTCCGTGATTTCGAAATCAAACGGGGTGAAGCCGCCCTCATGCTCGCCCAGCTCTTCTCCATTCAAGTAAACGGCGGCGAAGTAATTACACGCTCCAAAATGCAGAAAGAGCCTGCTCTTCGGCGATTTTGTGTAATCGAAGGAGCGCTTGTACCAGACGCTTCCCTCGTAAAAAAGCAGCGACTCGCGCTGCGTATTCCAGTCGCCGGGGACATAAAGCTGGCCGGAGGTATCGAAATCATATTCGACCAGTTCAGATTCGGACTGCGGCTTGTAATTCTTGAAAAACGCGCTGTTGTTCTTCAGCGGCTGAGCACGGTAATCCAATGCGCCGACATCATACGGATCCACAACCGCTTGCCACTGGCCATCCAAGCTTACGGTGTGGCGCGCGTCGACATTCGCGATCAGCGGCGCAGTTTGTGCTGCACCTCGACTCGAAGTGAGCAGCAAGCACAAGACAAGCGCCAAGCAACGGAGGAGTTTAGTCATGAAAGGAGTTTTGTCAGTATTCGAAAGCGCCTCCGGAATCGACTGGCGAATTCGCAATTCGATTCCGGAGACCAGGAACTAGAAATTAAATTTCCCGCCGAACTGAAGAACGCGTCCTGGCAGGGAACCCGTGATTTGTCCGAACGTGGGGGAGCCCGCGTTATTCACGCCCGGATTGTTCCAGTTCGGCCGGTTGAAGGTATTAAACGCATCCGCCTGGAACATCAGGCGCATGCCTTCCCGGAAAGGCAAATTGAATGTCTTTCGCAAAGACATATCCCACTGATAATAGTTGGGGCCGATGAGACTGCCGATGGGGGCGTCACCTGCGCCGAGCAAGCTCGCTGTCACGAAGGCGCCTGGATTGAACCAGCAAATCGCTTTTGGGTTCGCGCAGGTGCCGCTGAATTGAGTGGACTGGCCAGCAACACTATTTCCCCGCCGAGCGATACTCACGCCATTGTTGCCAGCGTTCACCGAAGCCGTTGCAGTGAGGGGCGCTCCTGTCTGGAAGTGCATGATCCCGCTCAAGGACCACCCCTTTACGAGGCCGCCTTCCAAGCCCGTCAGGTGCCTGCCCCAGGGAGACTCGACAGTAAAACTCGAAGCCACGATGTGTGTTGCATCGAAGCTCAATCTCCCGTAGTTAAATTGTTTCCAGTTTTCCACAACACCGCCCGTTTGCGTTCCGCCTGCTACGGCTTTGGTCGTACCGTTAACCAAGACCGGGTTGGCGGCTGTGCTGACGAGGCACGTGAACGGGCATTCGGGCTCGGGATTTTCGTTATAAGCGTCACCTGCCCCGCCGCCATCACCCAGCGCCTTTGAATAGGTATAGGCAAACGTGGCGGTGATGATCCCCGCGCGCTTGGTCATGCTGACTTGCAACGCATTGTAGTTGGAATCGACGTCACCCAGCGCCAGGTTAAGACCGGAGTACCCCAGGTACGGGCGAATCTGGTCCTTCGAGAGCAGAGCAGGCGCGAAACCTCCCGAGCACTGGTACGCAGCAGCGTTTGTTCCAGTCGGGCATGCCATTGTGTTCGGGTTGGGCGAGACGGGTATGAATCCCTGCTGCGTCCAAGCGGCGTTGTTGATGCTAGGCGTGCGCAGGATGTGCCGCCCGAGATTGCCCACGTAAGATACTTGGAGCAACATACTCGCCGGCAGCTGGTGCTGCACTCCCAAGCTGTACTCGTAGCTGCGCGCAACCACCAGGCGGGGATCCACCCCGCTTATGCCATTCTGAGTGGTTGGAGCTGACACCGAACCCGCACCAGGAGCGGAATCGAATTGGGATAATGCGGCGTTGGTTCCTGAGATCTGGGCCGACTGCGCCCATGGTACATAGCCTTGGGAGTTGATGCCATTCCCCAAGAGATTGCCTTCCGGCTTGTCGTAAAAAATGCCAAAGCCACCGCGGATCACTGTCTTTTCGCCAAACGGCGCATAGGCGAAGCCGAAGCGGGGCGCCAACAGGTGTTCCGGTTGGTAGAAACCGCGAGCCGCTGCGTTAGATATGGCCGCTAGGAGCTGCGGATCCGCAGATGTCACTGGAACCCGCTTGGCCTGGTCGCCAGGCACTTGTCCGGGTCGCTGCAGGCCGTTGCATTCGATTGTCAGCACCGGATTGCCGACGACATTTTGCAGAGGACCGCTGCACAGACCTGGTGAAGCAGGGTTAATGCTGCTACTCGACAGCCCGCCCGTAAAAGTCGGTTCGAGATTAACGTTGAATGCGAACGGGTTAAAGTTCGTCATGTTGTTGCCCTGAGCATAGGTAGGCGTTGTGTAGATGTATCGCAATCCGAGGACCAAGCTGAGTTTGCGCGTCACCTTCCAGGTATCCTGGAAGTACGACTCAAAATCGTTGAACCGGAATTGGCCTACAGTGACGGCCGAACTTTGTCCAAGGCTGTTAAAGTTCCCCAGGAGCGCGTCAGCGAACGGGTCACCTGTGGTGTTTGAGCCGATGGTCGCACCACCCACCGTCGGCGCGCTCGGGTTTGGGACGGTGCCCGCGCCCGCATTCGTGCTGAAATTGATCGTGCCATCATAGTTCGTGCGCGAGTTCTGAGTCTTGCGGTTCCGTGCGAATTCCGCTCCGAACTTTATCGAGTGAGTGCCCTTCTGCCACGTGACGTTATCGGCGGGATTTATATCCGTCGTGGGGGCCTCGAGGAAGTTTGGCGCGGGACCATTCACACCGGCTGGGGCGGTAGTCGGAAAACCCGCAACCGCCGTAAAGCCTATAGTTGGAAGCCCATTGGGGAACTGCGTGGGGTTTCCAAGTGGCGGAATGAACGCGAATCCATACGAGGTCTTCTCCCAAGCCGTGCCCTGGACCGGAGTCCTTTGTTTATGCCAGTCGGCGTTGAATTTGACTTCGTTGATCAGCGTCGGCCGGATTACATCTACCCACCCGATTTGAATATTGTATCCCGGACGGTTGCGCAAGTCCGGATCCACCGGAAGAGCCCCAGCAGCACCGAATGTCGAAAAAGGATTGTAGATGGCGACGTTGTCGTGGATATACCGGAAATAAAAACTGTGCTTATCATTGGCGTGTTCATCCACGCGAATGATGTCCTCGCGCAGGTTTAGGGGATTTGGGAGGTTGAATGTCAGGCCAGGGTTGGCAGTCGAAGTCGGCAATCCTCCCTGCACGGACAGTTTCGCCGCCGACGTATAGAGCGCCGCAATGGCTGCGCCATCGCCGGAGATACAAGCAGGGTTAATGACGTTCGGGGCGGTATAGAGGACTCCTCCGCAACTTGCAGGAATCACAGCGGGCGTACTCATGATGAGTCCGCCCTTCGCACCCCCATTGTAGACGTCGGTGAAGTTTCCGGCCGCTTCCGCTGCCGTGGGAAAGGTCTCGGTTACCGAAGCAGCCGTCAGTCCCGGGTATACTCCGCGAAACTTCTTCCACTCCTGCCCGGCAAAGAAAAACAGTTTTCCTTTCCGCTGGATATATGGGATAGGGCCGCCCAGTTGCCATCCAAAGTCGTTGAAATGAAAGGGAGGCACGGCCGCGTAGCCCTTCGCGGTCGGATTCGTCAGTTTGGTGCCCGGATTTTCCGCATTGAAGATGTTGTTCTGGACGAATTCAAAGCCTCCGCCGTGATATTCATTTCCTCCGCTTCTGGTGATCACGTTGATCGTCGCGGAAGCAGAGCGCCCAAACTCGGCGTCGTAGTTCGACGTCTGCACGTCCACTTCTTGGATGAAATCGACGCCGACCTGATTGAAAACGCTGTTGTTCGAGCCGGAGTCCAGATTGAACCCTCCATCCACGCTCCAGTTCTGGCCGTCCAGCCGCTGCCCGTTGGTAACCGCAACGCTGTTATTGTAATTCGCCGTTAAGGCGGCGGGGTTGGAGCCCGAACCTTGCAGTGCTGCGCCGGGAACCAGACCTACGAGCGATTCGTAATGACGCTGGTTCAGGGCCATATTCAATACTTGCTGCTGCGTGATGGTTGTCGAGATTTCGCCGGAAGTGGTATTCACCGTCTCTCCGGTCGCGGTCACCGTTACCGTTTCCGTTACCGCGCCGACTTCCACCCGCAAGTCCACCGTCACACGGCCGCCGGCGGTTACAACATTGCCTTTTTTTGAGGTTTTCTTGAAGCCAGACTTTTCCGCCAACACGATATAGGAACCGGCGGGCAGCTCATCCGCAACGAAGTAACCGTTCTTATCTGCCATAACCTCACGGCTTACTTGTGTTTCCTCGTTCACGATGGTGACTTTGACTCCCGCAACGGAGGCGCCGGACGAGTCCGTGACCGTCCCGACAATACGGCCGAATATGTCCTGAGCTACCGCCAACTCAGCCGCCCCAGACAACAGCGCCGCAGCGAGCAGGAGCATGAGGGCGTGGACGGCCGCCAATCGAAGACGCTTTGTGCTTCCGGAGCAAATGGCCGAGCGGTGATTTTTTGAGCGAACCAGAATCATTTTGGTACTCCTAGGACGGCAAGACAGTTCTGTTGCTGGGTGCTCCTCTGACCGGCCGTCATAAGAGCGGTTCAGGAAGCTGCACCGCAAATGGGGTGAATCAAAAGAATCGATGAGAGAGTAGAGCAGTGAAGTTCTGTGCCTGGGAAGTTATACAACTGTGAATTCACTGTTAGTATTGATCCATTATTTCGATGGTCCAAAGGGAACCGTCGTCATCGGTTCTGAACCTCTGCTCTGCACCTTAAGTTAGTGAAACTGCACGTGTTTTGGTCCAGTGTCATGCGCCGGAAATTCGGTTATACTGCCCTCAAGACGGGGTGGGACATCGAAGGGACCGCTCTCGGGGGTATCCGTTTGCAATCGGCGATCAACAAACTGGAAGCCGAGCGGGCTGAAGTGGAGGGCCTTTTGTCGTCCGGCGTATTCGGGCGGACCAACAACCATGTTCGGCTTCTGACCTTTGTGTGTGAAAAGTATTTCGAAGGAGCCATCGACGAAATCAAGGAGTACAGCATCGCCGTGCACGCCCTTGGGCGCGCCGAATCCTTTGACCCGCAGATGGATACCATTGTCCGCGTCACGGCTCATGCGTTGCGCAAGCGGCTCGAAGATTTTTATCGAAGCGCCGGGGCCGAACATGCCGTCCATATCTGCCTGCCTCCCGGCCACTACGTTCCCAAGTTCATTCATATGAGCGACGCGGAAACGTCCGCGAGCGAATCCACGCTCGAGGAGAAACAGAACGGTCACTCGCTTGGAGGAGTTTCGTCCCGCGGGAATGGACGGCTGGAGGATCGGCAAGATCATCCGTCCCAACCGCTGCACGTTTCAAGTGCAGACAGCGCCGCGATCCAGCAAGATGCCGGTGGCGCCGGGCGTGGCGTCAGGCCCCGTGCCGGGCTCGTGATGCTGGCTGTCCTTTTTGCGATTTCCGTTTGCGCACTCTCGCTTTTCGTCTGGAAGAGATGGAACGGCAGGATTGGGCGCGAAAGCTTCCCATTGACTCACGCCGCTATCACTCCGGACCTCGCTTCCGGGAAAATTCTGCGCGCTATGGTGGGCAATACCTCCGCTCCCTACCTGGATCGCGGCGGTTCCACCTGGGATAGCGATCATTTTTGCTCGGGAGGAAGTTCGTTCTCCGTTACCGGCCACGCCATCCAGGGCACGGAAGATCCTCAGCTGTTTCTATCTGGGCGCCGCGGCATTTTTCACTGCAATTATCCCGTTCCGCGCGGAACGTATGAGGTTCATCTTCTGTTCGCGGAAACGTCGGGACTTCAGGAAAATAGCCGCAACGTCGCGTTCTCGATCAATGGGGGACCGCTGTCCACGCTGGATGTGGTAGACGACGCCGGCGGGGATGACATTGCAACCACGAAAGTATTTACAGACATCGCGCCCGCGAGCGACGGAACCATTCATCTGGACTTCACCAGCCCAGAGGCATTTGCCAACGCCGTCGAAATCCTGCAGAGCCCTCCGCATCGCATGCTTCCTGTGAGGATCGCCGTTGGGCACTCTCCCTATCACGATTCCCAGGGAAATATTTGGATGTCTGACCGCTATTTCATGGGCGGCCGTCTCAGTAGTTTCGCGGGAGATTTATCCAAAGTCGCGGATGGCCGTCTTTACGACTGGCACCGGCTTGGGCACTTCCATTACGTGGTGCCCGTTGCGGCCGGGGGAAAGTACACGTTGAGACTGCACTTCATGGAGCACTGGTTTGGTGTGCAGAACGGCGGCATTGGAGGCGTGGGCAGCCGCGTGTTTGATGTTTCGTGTAACGGTTCGATGCTTCTAAAGGGATTTGATATTTTCCGGGAAGCCGGCTCCGAACCGTTGGTCAAAACCTTCGAGCATATTGAGCCCACCCCGCAGGGCAAAATCGAGATCTATTTTACCCCTGCAGTGAACTACCCTTCGATCAGCGCGATCGAAGTCATCCCGGAATAAAAGCGTTCCATAATTTCAAAGGATTCAGCGTGCAAAACACGCAGAGCTTGCCACCGCTGTATTCATCCCTGCTGCGATGGGATTTCCTTCGTATTAACCTTTCGTTGAGACGATTGCCAAGGATTTCCGCGTAAATGATTTACTTTAATGGACTGAGATTTCGCCCCGTTCGTTGAGAGTCACGGGTGGGACTGGCCGTAGGGGAACGCTGAGACGATAGCGGGCGTAGCGTCGTTCGCCCTCGCGAAGCAACGCGCCTTTGGCAACCAGGTCTGCCAAGTCCCTGGTTGTCGTCGCTGGTGATGCACCCGTGATGGTGCTGTATTTTCCGGCGGTGAGCCCGCCTCGGAACCCTTCGGGGCCTTCGCGGAACATGTGCAGTAGTGCTTTTTCCTGTCGCTCGTTGAGCTGTCCCTTTAGCCGATCCAGCAGCTTCGTTTTGTCGATCAGGAATTCCACCATTGCAATGGTCCGACGTTGCGCTTCGATAATGACGCCGGCAAACCACATCAGCCAATTGGTGATCTTGTTTTGCTTGTTCGATGCTTCCAGCATCTCATAGTAATTCTTGCGGCGAGCAAGAATCGTGGCCGCCAATGCCGTGAGAGTCGGCTGACCGAGGCTCTGCGCAAGGGCTTTCTCAGAGATGGCCCGTCCGATACGTCCATTGCCATCCTCAAAAGGATGGATGCATTCAAAATACAAGTGGGCAATTCCTGCCCTAGTTAAAGCCGGCAGGGCTTCTTTTTCGCCAGGGCCCGTTCGGCCGAACCAAGTAATAAATCGCGCCATTTCGCATGGAACGCGCGATGACGGCGGCGCCTCGAAATGCACCTTCGGTTTATACATCGCCCGGGAAACCACTTGCATAGGTTCAGCACCTGTTCGAAACCGTCCCACATCTTTCAGGTCACGTCTGCCACTCATCACCATCCGGTGCCAGCGAAACAGCATTTCTTCCGAGAGTGGTTCAGCAAACGACTGGTAGAGATAAACCATTATCTCAGCGATTCCTCGCTCCGCCGGTCGAACGCGTCGCTCGTCCGCAGCAAGTCCCAGTTGCTTGCGGATGGAAGATTGCACGCTCGCCCGATCCAGGACTTCACCTTCGATTTCCGAAGTCGTCACCGCTTCGGTGCTCATCGCCTCGATTGTCAGCTGATCGCGCTCCTTTTCGCCAAGGTGTCGCACGGTGCCGACGAACACACCTCCGCCAACTAGGAATTGCTTTTCCACGGCTTCCAGCCGCGCTCGGTCCCATTGAAAACTAGGCCAATCTGGTTGTTGCCAGTTCCAAGTCATGAGCGATAAAAGCTCCTCCTATCGCTCAGATTATTGCACATTTATGAGCGATAGACTCAGAAACTATTCCTCACTCGCGCTGACGCACTTGGACCACCTGGGTGCCGCTTCCGGAGCAAACGAAAGGAAAATGCGATATGGTTCCAATGCGCGAGTTCTAACGAAACGACCGTTTCCCGACCGTAACTGCCCGTGTGGAAGGGTAAGTATGATGAGCGACCCCAGGGCTCGAACCGGCGACCCCCTGCTTGCAAACAAGGCAAGGCAAAACACTAACAGCTTTGTCTGATGTCGCTTACACCGAGAATCAGCGAAATCCCCGCTCTCTTAAATGTCCCGAAGTTGTCCCGGACTATCCAGCTACAAACCCCACTTATGCTGGGTGAGCGGTTGAAACCGGCGATCTTGAAAAATTAAATCGTCGGTTCGCTATCTGATTTGAAACGCATCGATCCTGGTGGCGTCGCTCTGGCTCCCGCTTACAGCGAGACTCCATGCGTTAGTCTTTGGGGATGCTTTTCCATTTCCATGTCCCATTCTCTGACTTCTCCGTTCCCATCGGGAACTTTTCCGATTTGTGCCACCAGAGTCCTTTAGGTTTATAGGTGACAACAATAAACATTTGCGCATAGACTTCGCTCGTTTCCACATTGTCCAGCTTGGTTGCGATGGCTCGTCCGCACGGTACCGTCATTTTGTGCCTGGGAGACAAGATTTCGGCACGAGACTCAGGGAAATAGAACGTCATCGACCCCAAGAAATGTCTGTTTCCAGGAGGAAGTTCGTCAACACGAATGATCTCGCATCCAGCGTTGACGTCGTAAACAGGCCGCGAGCCTTCATTTGACACAGAGAACACAGCTCCCATCGGGTCGTTAGAACGCAATGAACCAGAAACCTCGACGGATATCTTGGGCAGATTAGTCAGGACAAATCCAGCCATGATTAGGGCTGCCAAACCCATCCCCACAAGCCATTTTATGGTTCGTGTTAGCCCTCGTATGAGCCGTTTTTTTGCTGTGGGCTGCGAGTCTTGCATTTTTGTGCCGTCTGAGTCCTCTAGCGGAAGGCGAAAATAGAGTAGCATCAGCGAGGGCGCGCTTAAAGTGCAGCGGGAGTGAACGTCGCAACGGCACCAGCCTTGTGCTCTTTCCGCTTTTTCGTGTGAGAATTGGTCAAACTGGCCAGCCCCAGGGGTAGGCGATTCACACGAAACTTAGCTGTCGCTTGTCCTGCGAAGCCAATGTACTTGGCTGCGGAAGCGAGTGCACCATGTCGCAGGACGAGCCGCGAAAATGGGATCACGCATCATGGATAATCGTTCGTTCCTGCGAGGCGTGGCTGGGGGCGTGCCATGAGAGATGACTGGAAAAAATTCGAGGGCCAAGTTGTCAATAAGCTGTTTCCGCTACGCAGGTTTTTGGGCAGCACGAACTATAGCGCGGTCTTCTTAACGCAATCCGGCCACGCGCAACCGAAAAATCTCGCTATTAAATTCATAAACCGTGGCGCCAAGGCAGACTGGCAGGCCTCTCTCTTTCAGCGCGCTTCGAAGCTTAGTCATCCAAATCTCCTCCGCCTGCTACCCGGCGGCCCCTGCAAGCTTGGGGACATGGATTTGCTTTTTGTGGTGATGGAGTACGATGAGCAAGACCTCGGACGAGTTCTCTCCAATCGTCCACTCAGCGAAAAAGAGGCTCGTGAAACGCTTGGACCGCTTCTCGATGCACTTAGCTATGTCCACAGCAAAGGCTTCGCGCACTCTCACATCAAACCGTCAAACCTCATGGCCATCGGCGATCACCTTAAACTTGCCTGCGATACGGTTCTCCCTCTTGGCGAACCACGCCCCGACCTCCGCCAGGTTGATGCTTACGACCCGCCCGAGGCAGACACCGAACTGGTTGCCGTTTCGAGTGACGTTTGGTCTCTGGGTGTGACGCTGGTCGAAATACTTACGCAACACGCTCCCACTCCATCGCAAGAGAGTCAAGCTGATCCGATTGTCCCGCCTACTCTTCCCCAACCCTTCCTTGACATCGCGCGGCAGTGTTTGCGCCGCAACCCGTCGCTTCGCTGGACGACGGCACAAATCGAGGCTTGTCTCAAACCCGCTCCCGTCCCAGTTGCCGCACCGCAAGTGACCGCCGGTGTTGCCGAGCCGGCTCCGACCCTGGTTGCGGCACCCCTAGTGACAGGAAGTACTGGAAAGGTGACGGAATCCGCTACGGGAGTTTGGCAGGATATCCATTATTACTGGGTGGTCCTCTGTAGAAACTACTTCTTCCATATGCGGCAAAATCTTTTCTTTAGGCATAGAATCCCGCTCGGGGTAACAGACCCTTTCTCCCCTGTTCCTTCCCTCGATGGTCCTTTCAAGGTCCGGTGCGATGACTGCGGTAAAACATATTCCTATAAACGTTCCGACGTGCGCAGATACGAGCAAGAGATTGCTGGGTCTTTCACTCCGCACCCACTCTTTCGCTAAGTTCGAGCCGGTTGATTCGAGTGCGGCTGCACCAAAGCAGCTAAACCAATGAGTGCTGAGCGGCCTGAGACAGAATTAAGTTGGTGGACGTGACCGGGCTCGAACCGGCGACCCCCTGCTTGCAAAGCAGGTGCTCTCCCAGCTGAGCTACACGCCCACAGTAGGAGTGACCTTCATTCTAAAGCATTTCCACCTGTTCCAAAATCCATTCTTTCCCATTTTCGTCAGTCCGTAGGCCAACTGATTGAGATCGGCGATCGTGATTGCTCGGTCGCGCATCCGGTCGATCAAATGCTGGCGGACGCCATCTGGAAGATTGTCCCAACTCGATCTTGGGCATCAGCCGCTAAAGACCATTCGGCCCAATTTGTTGCCGAGACGCTTGGCTTCCTCGGGGTCGGTAGCGTTGCGGAAAAGCTCGGCTAGTTCGAAAAACTCTTGCTGCTTGCGCTTCTCAGCCTCGATCCCGTTCTCGATGAGTTCCACCAGCATCCGGTTGGAACTAAGCCTGCGGGTCTTCGCCAAACTGCGAACTTGCGCCGCGACGTTTACCGGAAGGCTGACGCTTTGACGTACTATTTTGTTTGCCCTCATAACACCAGTATGCACCAAAATGGTGCGATTCTATATGTCGCAGACTCACCGTCTCTTGCCCGATCGGAGGCATGCCAATCAATTTGACGCGCAGCTGTTCCAGAACCGTACCAAAACTCTATGTAATTGAGGCCTCGGGTGCCCGCACGGGGGAGGGTGACATTCCTACGGGGGAGGAAGACATGGGCGGGCACGCACTGGAATTTCCGGCGCCGGAAGAAAAAGAAGACTTCCAAGGTGACGGTGTCGTGTTCTGGGGACAGGACGGGGAAAACCGGGTGCGCTGCAAAATCATTCGAGACGCGCTGGACGACCATTTCGGCGGGGATGGCAAGGACGATGTGAGTGTATTCAGAACCAACCGGCGTGCCATCGAAGAAATAGCGCGCCGGAAATATCTGACGGGTCGAAGAGAGAAGGGCGGGTCTATTCTCATTGGTTCCGAAGACCTGGAATGAAGCGGGTTGTTATTGAAATAGAACTGTATAGAGATCGGTATAGCTTACTTCTTCGTACGATCTCGGTCTTGGCTTGCTCCCGCAAAGTGGATGGTAATCGTTCCGGAAGCGTTGGGCTCGCTGCCGTTTTTCGGGAGTTCAAGAATCAGCTTTGCTTTTCCATCGGCCGCCTTGAAGAGCTTTGCCCCATCAACGGATGCAATCTGCGCCGGATTCCAAACAAGCAGTTCGTACCGTCCGCCTGCAAGCCCGGACACGTTGATCGTCAGGCGGCCTCGCGCCGGCGTCCAGGTCTCGGAGAGAATGCGCAAGCCTTGCGAGGTAGCTCCGATATTGGGCAATGCACCGGCATAGCTGAAGCCAAAATCATCTTGGAGCCGGATCCGCAGCGAATTCGTCCCTCCCACCACCGAAATTCGAACGAGCACGTGCTGATCCAGGTCATTCGCTTGCACCTTGAATGGCATGGCGCGCCCGTTGAATTCCGCACCAAGAACTTTCGCGCGCAAGCTCACGGCCGGCTCAAACTCGATTGTGGGCGGCGCATGCGCTGGCGCTTTCACTTCCAGCGTGATACCTTCCAAATCTTTCGTGTAGCGCAAATCTATTTTCACAGTACCGACGGGAACGTTTCGAATTCCAAACGAAGTCCAATCCGCCGGAACATGCGGCACAAACGTCAGCGTTCCTGTCGTGGCGTCCGTTTCCAAACCAAACAGGCCTCGCAGTAACGGGCTCACCACCATTGCGGCGGACCAGATCTGATGCGGCGAACTCGTCGAAAGCGACTGGTAGTACGCGCCCGAGAGAACTTCCGTCACATGTCCCAGCGAGCCGTCAAACGCCAGCAACGCGTTGGCGCGCAGATTCGCATACGCAGCATGCGTCTGGTGATAACGATACTCTCCGACCGCCGCCCACCCCGTGAACAGCGGCCAAACGGATCCGAAATGATAGCCGCCGCCGCCAAAAAGCGGCGACCGATTCGAAATGATCCGCATTCCCCAGTCCGTTTGATGATCCAAATCCGCAAGCTGCGTGAGCATGGCCCCCGCTTTCCCCGCGTCGAGCAATCCAAACCACATTGGCACGGTCGCCAGCACGCTCGGCTCGTCCACCGGATGATTGTCCTTGTCGAGCGCAAACGCGAACCTCTTCTTATCCGCGATCCAGAACGCATCATTCATCAGCGGCTTCTGCTGCTCGAAATTCTTGGCAAGCTCCTTGCTGACATCTTCTTTTCCGACCAAACGCGCGAGATTCGAAAGCGCCCGCAGCGCCTCAATCCCCAGACCGGCTTGATACAACTCCGTTTTCACCGGAAGCAGCGGCCCGCCTTCCACCCAGCCATGCCCGATCCCAAGGTTTTTCGGAAATCCCCGCTCGTCATACGTCGAGCGCAAAAACTCATATGCCTTCCAGAGACTCTCCCACTTTTCCTTCGCAAACGCCGTGTCGCCGCTCTCCACCACATAATCGTTCATCGCGATGACGTAGAGTGGAGTCGCATCCGCTGACGCGTAAGGATACGGATAGTCCTTGAACCAATTCACAAAACTCGCGCCCTGCGAAATCTCATGCGGAATCTTGCCGTCCTCGCGCTGGAACCTGCCGATGAACTCCAGCGCCGTGCGCGCCGTGGAAAAATCTCCTTCCGCATTCAGCGCGAACGAGGTCCAAAACGAATCGCGCCCGAAAAACCAAGCAAACCCCGGACGCTGGGTCTCGCCCGATGTGCGATAGCCTGCCACCAGCCCGGTGCCCAGAGTTGGATTCGTCACCACTCCCTGCAGCACGCTCACGCGCGCCCAGTCGTACGCTTGCTGAAGTTGCGCGTCCGGAAGCTCCACGCTCACCGTGCGCCGCAAATAATCCCGGTAATACTCCGCGGACTCCCGCAACAAATCCGCATACAAAGCGAGCAAATGCTCATACGTTTTTTCCGCCCCCGCCCGTCCTTCCAAGGATCCCGCGATCACAATCAGTTTCGTCTCTCTGCCCTTGGCCGTAGCACCCAGCCGGAACGAGCTCTCCTGCGCCTCCGAATAATTCGTCTGATATTCCAAATGAGGTTCCACCGCCGTCGGCGAACCCACCAGCGCCGCGAATTTCTTCTGCTCCTCGCCAAAATAAAACGCGCGCCGTTCCGCGCTCCAATCCAAATACGTCGCACCCAGCGCCGCCGGCCACTCCAACTGAAAATCGCGATGAAAAACCGCCTCCATCTCCAACGGCGTTTCCGTTTCCACATCCAGCACAATCGCCGCGCCTGGCTCGCGCACCGGCACAAAAAAAGTCTCGCGCACCGTGAACGTGTCCCCTACATAAAGAATCGTCGCCGATTCCGGCCGCACGGTCACTGTCCGCGCCAGCGCCTCCGCCGGCAGCACGCGCCCTTCCCTCAGAAATTTCAAATGAAATTCGCGGAAAATCTTCAACGGGTACACCCACGCTTCCATCCGCCCCGCTTCATTTCCAAGCAGCCCCGCGCGTGTACCGGTCACCGGCAAGAATTCCCATGGCCGCACCGTGCGCGTTAGCTCCAGCTGCTCCGGCGCTTTCTCCATTTGCTGTCCCAATGCGGCAGCAGCGCAAATCCCGCCACCCAGCAGAACGCCGCACACCACCCACAATCTCATCCACATTCTGCAAAATCGCTTTCGAAAAGGGCTAGGAATTTCTTGCGAGAAGTTCATTCGAATGGCCGCCGCTGCGTCGTTTGCTTGCAAAGCCTCGTTGGCCTGACTATAAAGGAAAGCGCCGGATTCTAGCACGAGCTTCGCAACGAAAGGTATCGGTTCTTTTGCCTCCATCGCGCCGCGCATTTCTCCAATCGCTCAGCCGTTCCACCCTCGTGCTCCCGTTCGAAAAGATTCTTGCCCTCGCGCTGCCAAAAAAGTGGCTGCCCGGCCTCTTTGCTATGAGCGCAGAGTCAGAACAATCCGCGCAATCCTCGCCCGCCACTACCACAAACGATCTCGGCATCACCTTCTTCAACGTCGCCCGCGAATCCGGCCTAAACGCCAAGACTATTTTCGGCGGCGAACACAAAAATAAATACCTCCTCGAAACCACCGGCTGCGGCGTCGCCTTCTACGACTACGACAACGACGGCTGGCTCGACATTTTTCTGGTCAATGGTTCCCGCCTCGAAGGGTTCCCCGCCGGCCAGGAGCCCACCTCGCATCTTTTCAAAAACAATCGCGACGGCACCTTCACCGACGTCACCGCCAAAGCCGGCCTCCTTCATTCCGGCTGGGGACAAGCCGCCTGCGTGGGCGACTACGACAACGACGGCTTCGACGATCTCTTCGTCACCTATTTCGGGAAAAATGTTCTCTACCACAACAACGGCAACGGCACCTTCACGGACGTCAGCGAAAAATCCGGTGTCGCCGGGAGCGGCAAGCGCTGGAACACCGGCTGTGCCTTCGTGGACTACGATCGCGACGGCCGCCTCGATCTCTTCGTCGCCAATTACATTGACCTCGATCTGAAAACCGCGCCCGTCCCCGAATCCGGCCCTTGCCTCTACAAAGGCGTCATGGTCGCCTGCGGCCCTCCTGGCCTGCTTGGCGGAAAAAATATTCTCTATCACAACAATGGCGACGGCAGTTTCACCGACGTCACCGAAAAATCCGGCATCCTCAACGCCAACGGCACCTACGGCCTCGGCGTGCTCACCGCCGATCTCGACAACGATGGCTGGCCGGACATTTACGTCGCCAACGATTCCACCGCCAGCGCTCTCTACCAAAACAAAAAAAACGGCATTTTCGTGGACATCGCCCTCGAAGCCGGCTGCGCGCTCAGCGCCGACGGCAAGCCCCAGGCCGGCATGGGCATCTCCGCCGCCGATTACGATCTCGACGGCAATCTCGATCTCGTCAAAACCAATTTTGCCGGCGACACGCCCTCGCTCTACCACAATCTCGGCGGCGCAAATTTCGAGGACGCCACCTACCAGGCCGGCCTCGGCAAGCACACTCAATATCTCGGCTGGGGCTGCGGCTTTTTTGACATGGACAACGACGGCTGGCCCGATATTCTCATCTGCAACGGCCACGTCTATCCCGAAATCGAGCAGCTCAAGACCGAAGCCGGCTACCCGCAGCGCAAGCTGCTCTATAAAAATCTTCGCAACGGCCGCTTCGACGACGTTTCCTACGACGCCGGGCCCGGCATCTCCACGCCCGTGGCCGCGCGCGGTTGCGCTTTCGGCGATTTCGACAATGACGGCGACCTCGACGCGGTGGTCAACACCGTCAACGATTTCCCACAGCTCCTCCGCTGCGATTCGCGCACCGGCAACAACTGGATCAAGATCAAAACCATCGGGACAAAATCCAATCGCAGCGGCATCGGCGCGCGCCTCAAGTGCGTCACCCATCTCCCCGGCGAAAAAAATCCCCATTCGCAGATGGACGAAGTCCGCAGCGGCGGCGGCTATTTCTCGCAAAACGACCTGCGCGTCCACTTCGGCCTCGGCAAAGCCGAAAAAGTCGACCTCCTCGAAATCCGCTGGCCCAGCGGCCTCGTCGACACCCTAAAAGACCTCAAGCCCAACCAAGTCATCTTCGTAAAAGAATCCGAAGGTATCCTCCGCACCCAGCAATTCGATTTGCCCAAAGCCGCCAAGTCCCCGAAGTGAATCCTCCTGCCATTGTAGGGACGGCCTTCTGAAGCCGTCCGTTTGTGTTCTTCTTCTCTATGTCCTCCGTGATCTCTGTTAAATCTTTTTCCGTTTTTCCATCCGCCGCCCACTAGCAACGACTTTGCATTTGTGTAACCATCAACCCGCTCGCTCCAAAAAACCTGTGATGAAACGCAATCTCATCTTCGCCCTCGCGCTGTTGTGGACTCTTGCCGCCTCGCTCGCCCTCGCTGCCCA
>Ga0210403_10000394_pt1 | contig 46591 bp, 61 predicted proteins | sample IncBWC19MmetaG_FD_150863 | JGI IMG/M metagenome (GOLD analysis project Ga0210403, IMG submission 150863) | Forest soil microbial communities from Barre Woods Harvard Forest LTER site, Petersham, Massachusetts, United States - Inc-BW-C-19-M | ecosystem: Environmental > Terrestrial > Soil >...
ATGGCAACGCGCGGGTGTATGGCGACGCGCAGGTGTCTGGCAACGCGCAGGTGTATGGCAACGCGCGGGTGTATGGCAACGCGCGGGTGTCTGGCGACGCGCAAGTGTCTGGCGACGCGCGGGTGTCTGGCGACGCGCAGGTGTCTGGCGACGCGCAGGTGTCTGGCAACGCAAATTTTTTGCTGGTAGGGCCTATTGGTTCACGATGCGCATTTCTCACCATCACAGCGGACGCTAAGATCAAGGTGCGCTTCTCCACTGGCTGTTTCAACGGCGACCTAGAAAAGCTACAAGCTGCAATCAAAGAAACGCACGGAACTGATTCACTATTTGCTAGGCAATACGCAGCGGCAATCGCACTAGCAGCAGTTTGTATTCAGGAGAAAACCGATGTTTGACACCCTCATTAGACTTACCGTTGTGTTCGCGGTAGTGTTAGCGCTCATCATTCATCTAGCAGGCCGCGCGATGACTTATTCAGACTTGAACCACAAGCAGCAACAGCTAGCCAAGCGGCTGCGCACGCAACGCCCTATGTGTATTCCCGGCACGGATCGGATTATCGTTAAACGCGAAGCAGAGATATGGCACGCGCTGGTTGTCTCCAGCGCACGGGAACTGTGCTTGGAGCAAAATCAGGTGACGGCATTTTGCAACGCTTGCGGGATATCGGAATGAACGCTATCCGCCGGTTCCTGCATTGGTTGGGTAAGCCCTATCGCTACCAATGCCGAACGTGCGACTGGGTAGGCAATGTCTGCTCTTGGACGGACTCCAGCGATCCCACTCGTTCACATTACCCAATCTGTCCGCGCTGCTTCACGAGGTTAAAACGATGAAACGATGCATGCACCGAGAACTATGGATTAGAACCGAACGAGATCGTTGCTCCTGGGTGCGCTGCGGCTCGTGTATGCTGACAGGGCCTAAAAAGCACTCTATAACCCTTGCACTGCTGGCGTGGATCGTATTCATCGCGAATGACCATCCGAAACGCCGCAAACGTGGATAGTTTCATCAAATGCCCGTTTTGCGCCGGTCATGAAGTAGTCAGCGCTGAGGCGGCAGAAATCATCGCTAATCAGATTGACGAATGCGTCAACCTGCTAGAGGAAATGCCCGTCAAGACGGAATTGCACAATATCCGCAATGCCATCTTGAACCATCAAGAGCGCGCGACCGACGTTGACGAATTGCTACGGTAGCGCTACTGTCACACGTCCCTTCCCCAGGAGCCTCTATGTCAACCCCAAAAAATGCCGTGTACAAATGGCTACGCGTTGCTACCCCCGCACAAGCCCGCGAATTAGCGAAAGCGGCTCAGACTTCTATCGCCCATCTGCGACATATCGCCGCCGGCCGACGCCAAGTAAGCGCGGACATGGGCCAGCGCTTGGCCACTGCCAGCCGCACCTTGAAGCATCGAGCGCTCTATCTCGATCAGCAAGCCCTGTGCCGCGTCTGTCGAGTCTGTCCCCTCGTTGAATCGCGTAAAACGAAAGCTGCTTAAAAGACTGCTGCGCGCCTGTGGGGATATTCCGCGAATACGTGGAGGCTGGTTGGTCCCTGTGCGGGATCGATCGCGGTAAGAAAGCACCGACCTACCCCCGATGGAACGAAACCCCGGTACCGGCGGATACAGCGGACGGCCTTGATGGCGCGGGGCTACTCCATGTTCAAAGCCAGACATGCGCCCTGGATATTGACGACTTGTCAAGCGCTCGTTTGTGGCTGGCCGAACGGGGGGTGGACTTAGACGGCCTACTGGCAGCCAAAGATGCGATCCAAATCAGCTCCGGGCGCGTTGGCCGGGCGAAGCTACTCTACCGACTCAAGACCCCGCTACGCACCTTTAAACCGCCAGGGAGCGGCCTGGAGCTGCGCTGTGCGAACCTGCAAGGACGATCGGTTCAGGATGTTCTGCCGCCCTCCGTGCATCCAGAGACGAAGAAACCCTATGAATGGGTCTTTGCCGAGCCGCTGTTAGGCGACTGGGCACGCCTGCCCGCGATCCCCGCGACGTTGAAAGCCGCCTGGCGTGCCTTGATCGATGACAACGAACCGCCAGCTCCCAGAGCACTGAATGGTGATATGGATGTGGCGCTAGAGAAGCTACACCGCTGGATCAAGGGCCAGGATTCCAATATGGGCTACGACCCCTGGCTCAAAGTCGGTATGAAGCTCCACCACGCCACGGGGGGCGCCGAGGAAGGGCTAGCACTCTGGGACGGCTGGAGCGCAAAAGCGACGCGCAAGTTTAAAAGCCCCCCGATGTGCCGTGCGCATTGGGTATCGTTCTCATCTCCCAAGGGCAAGATCGTCGCGACACTCGATAACGAGCTGCCGGCGGAAGCGGACGAATTTGAAATTGTCACGCCGAGCGCCGATACGACGGATAGCAAGATGCAAGAGACGGCGCGGCAACAACGGCAAGCCGCGTTTACTGAATTGGAGAAGCGCGTCGTGTACGTACTGGCGTCAGAGAAATATTTCGATACTACCCGCCATCGGTTGATCGGCAGTGACTCCGCGTTAGAGCATCAATTTACTGCGCTCATGCCTAGAAAAAACGGCAAGCGCATCAACCCTGTCACGGTACTCAAACAAAGTACCACGAAGCGATTAGTGGAAGGGCTGGCCTTCCATCCGGGGGAAGGGGCGCTATTTAAGTTAGCAGAGGATACCTATGCTAATCAGTACCGCAATCGGCTACCCGCGCCACTGGAGCCTACTAAAGAAGAAAACGACAAAATCGATTGGATCTTCGCGCGGATTGAAGATGGCAGCTACCGGCACTGGATCAAGCAGCTTTATGCGCATGTTGTCCAGCAGCCAGGGGTTAAGATCCGCTCGGCGCCGCTGATATGGTCGGATACCCAGCGCAATGGCAAGTCTACGATCATCAAAACCATTCCCGCGCTCTTGGTGGGGCGCGAGTACAGCCAGGATGTGGACTATCCGCTACTCACCAGCGATTTCAACGACTACCTGCAAGAGGCATGGCATGTCAATCTAGCGGAGTTTCGCGCAGGCACACGCGGCGAGCGGACGATGGTCAATAACAAGCTCAAAGCCTACATCGCGGAAGATACCGTGCCGCTGCACCCGAAAGGCGGCAAAGGGTATACGATGCCCAATCACTTTTTCGTAACCGCCAGCAGTAACGATGAGGACGCCGCCTCGATTGATAACAACGATGAACGATGGGGCATTTACGAATTCAAACAGCTCAAATATACCGACGCGGAGCGTCAGTGGATCATCTACGATTTTCTATTGAAGCCCCGAGCGGCGGCGGTCCTGCGCTGGTACTTTCTCCACTACTCCATCGACGGGTTCTACCCTGGAGGGAGCGCGCCGATGACGGACGCCAAGCAAGATATGGTGGAAGCGTCCCGGCCGGCGGATAAGGAACTATTGGAAACAATGTTTGAGGAACAAGCGGAATTCTTTGCGCGTGATATCGTCGTGGTGAGCGAGGTTCAAGCTTACGTTCATAAGCATTCCGTCGCGCGTCCCTCTGCAACGCGCGTTGGTAAAGTTCTAGCGGCAGCGCCTTTCTTTGGCGTTGCGATGCGATTTAGAATCAGAGAAAAGCTGTTTCGAGGGGTTATCGTTCGCAATCACGACAGATGGGTAGGGCGTCCCGGCCCTGAATTAATGGCCCATATTACAGGAGGAAATGACGACATTGACATTTTAACGTAGCAAGTGGTATTTTCTTGTTCCAACCAACGTAGGAGTTCCCATGTCAGAAGCCAGCAGAGCAGCCGCTCTCCAACATGCCGCCGCCGTCCATCACGGCAGCGGCGATTCTTTGGCGGTATTGCAAACCGCTGAATTGTTCCATGCCTTCGTCACCGGCGAGCCGGTATCGAATGCCGCGCCGCCAAAAGTTGCGAAGGCCGCTAAAACAGCAGCACCAAAGACTGCACCCAAGGCTGCGGAGCCGGAAGAAGCGGCCAGCGATGAAGTTACCAAAGAGCAAGTAGGTGAAGCGATTGAGGCGATGCTCAATGCTAACTTACGCAACGAAGCGATCAAACTATTCGCGAAGTACAAAGCGAGGAGTTTGTCGGGAGTTGATTCCGCGAACTATGCGGCACTGTTGCAAGATGCCAATGATGCGCTATTGAGTGCCTAGAGTTGTGCTGAAAGGTCGCTGTGCCTTTTGGGAAAGTGGCGACAGCCCCCAGGTGCAAAACACCTGGGGCGCCATGAAAAAGGAATAACATGTCAGAACATTCAGTCTTTGCGTTTTCCGCCTCGCCGCGTTGGATACCGTGCCCCGGTTCGATGGCTTATCCTGAGAATACCGCAGAAGGGGTAGATGGTGGATTCTACGCGGACGAGGGTAGCGCGGCGCATCTACTCGCCAGTTGGGTGCTCAAGGATAAAAAGAAACGGTGCGAGGATTTCATTGGTCAGAAAATCCCTGTAGGCAAACGAGAATTTGAAGTCACCGACGAATTCGCCAACCACGTACAAACCTACGTCGATGATGTGCAGCGACGTGCTATCGGCGGGTTTCTGATGGTTGAGCAACGCGTGACGCTGGCAGGCGTCGAAGGGTTTGACGAATCGAACTACGGCACCAGTGACGCTATCATGGCGCTGCCTGGTTACGGAGTGGTGGAAGATTTAAAATTCGGTCAAGGGGAGAAGGTCTATGCGTGGACGCCTGCGCGTGCGGATTCGCCGTTTGTTATGGACGCGTGGACTGAGGGTGAAGAAGAGCGAACTAGCGTTGAGCCGAACTACCAACTCATGCTATATGCGCTTGCATCGCTTGCGGATCTACGGCTTCTAATCGATGACCCAGGTTATATCCTGATCGTCATCAACCAGCCGCGTCTAGGCCATATCTCCGAACTGCGCGTGCCGATTGCCGTCTTAGAGCGCTTCGCCTTATTTGCAGCCGCAGCGTTGAAGAAAGCGGAATTGGCGATGGGTCTCGGCATTGATATCGCTGAAAGACGCAACATGTTTAACCCTGGTGAAAAGCAATGCCGCTGGTGTCGCGCCCTTTCCCGATGTCCTGCGGCCGCCAGTCGCGTGCAACAGGAAGTGGCCGCCGACTTTGATACAATCGCTGTGGAGCCGCCGGTATTGCCTATCAATGCCAAGCAAATTGCGAAAGCCATGCTCGCCGTATCGTTCGTGTCCGACTGGTGCCGAGCGGTTATGACTCGCGCCAATGAAATGGTTGCCGCTGGGATCGATATCATCGGTCCGGACGCCAAACCCTATAAGTTTGTTGAGGGCAAGCTAGGGGATCGCAAGTGGAGCGACGAGACGGCGGCAGAAGCTGCATTGGTTGGGGTATTGGCTGATAAGGCATACCAACCTCAAAAAATCTTGACCGCTAGCGGCGCATCGAAGATCCTCGATAAGAAGAAAACGGCGGAAACCTGGAAGGACGTGTTTGTGCCACTCATTAAGCGCGCACCGGGTAAGCCGGTGCTGGTATTGGGGAGTGATCCACGTCCAGCGTTTAGCCCCGCATCGAGCGCGGATGAATTCGACGTGGAGGAAGCAGAATGACATTGCATTATTGGTTGGTATTTTTATTGATCCAGCTCATCAACTTACCGCTGATGGTCATTGGCTGGTTCGTAGTGCCGTTTGATGTACTGGAAGGTAACGATGTCCCCTGGATATGGGAGAACCTAGACGATACACCACAGCCGTCATGGTCTAAATGGCGAACGATCCGATGGCTTGCCTTTCGCAATCCAGTGGCTAACTTGCGTCACGTCAAAGGGGTTTCAGCCATCGGTAGGCCGCTCTTTTATCGCACCTGGACCGAATTTGGCAAACTTTGGTATATCAAATTAGGTTGGATGTCGAATGGCTATCCGGCCTGTAGCGCGGGGGCCGGCCGTGGGTATTGAAGAAATTACTTGCACTCTTTGCGATGGCGACGGCCAGGCCCTTACCGTCATCTGTCCACGCTGTCACGGATCAGGAAAAATTGTACCGCGTTCGAAGCGTGTGCTACCCTACATCGCCGTTCCTCGAATCTATGCCCGAGGGGCGTTAGTCACAAAACGAAACACGAAAGGAAAGTAGAAATGCGAATCATGCTCCGTGATGTCCGTCAATCATTCATGTGCTATTGGAAACCGGAACCGTTTCCCAACAGCACCGACCCCACGCCCTATTTCAGCGGCACCTATCTCCTACCGGCGGATCACCCTCAGTTGCCAGAGTTGAAAAAGATTTGCTTAGAGCTATGCGTCGAGAAGTGGGGCAAAACCAAAGGCCCGGCGATCTACAAAGCCATTCAGATGACGGGGAAGATTTTCTTGCGAGATGGCAACGCGAAACCCGATTACGATGGGTTCCCTGGCAACTGGTTTATCTCGGCTCGTTCAAAAGTCATGCCGAGTTATTTTGATGGCCAGAAGCAGCCGATCACCGAAGCCCAAGGCGTTCTCTATAGCGGTTGCTATGTCAATGTTAGCCTGGAGATGTTCGCCTATACCAAGGGGAACAATGGTCTAGGCGCCCGTCAACGCGGCGTGCAGTTCTTACGCAAGGGTGACGCCTTTGGCGGCGGCGGGCCGCCGGCCGATGAGTCCGAGTTTGATGAAATCGACAATCCGGAAGAAGCCGGCGAAGTCGATCCGTTGATGGGTTAAACCGAGTCCCGCCCGCGCGCCCTTTGATCTGAATTTCGCCTTAACGATCGCTGCGGATCAGGCGCGCGGGAAATGGGCGGATAGGAGCCTCCCTTGTTTTCCCAAAATATTGACGAGAATTGCGAGACGTTAAAAGAGCTATTGCGCGGCTTGCCGCCATCTGCTCGCGGACGCGCCAAGAAAGCGGCGGCGGCGATCGAGAAGGTATTCGTCGGCCTTCAAAAAGATCATCCCAAAGATGGCGCTGTCGCTTTAGGTGCAGCATTTGCTATCTACATGATCGGCGCTCGGATCGTAGAGCAAGCGAAAGAAGGCAAGCATGACGGCTTGATTGAGCTAGTGTCGTGAAGTCTTATCGAATCACCTGTGGCTGTATAACCTTCCTTTTTCGCGCCACGAGCATTGGTGCAGCGGTTAGTTTTGCCCGATTATGGTCGCGCGTAAAGGTTGAGCGTACAGGCTAATGCGCTTGTGGCTCGATACGGAAACACGCTCCCGCGTACCCATTCGACAGGGGAATGTTAAATACTCAACAGCGGTTGAGATGACAATGATCCAGTACGCGATAGACGACGGCCCTATCGTCATCATCGACATGTTGAGCCGTGCCGCAGCGGCAAAGCGCAAAACCCAGCTCGCTACGCTCAAAGCCGTTATTCTCAAGGCGACCGAAGTGTGGGCGCATCAAGCCGAGTTCGACCGGACGATGGCGGATGCCACCAAGACCCTCGATATCCCTGAAAAGAAATGGCGCTGCACCGCTGCACTCGCGCGTATGCACGGACTCCCAGGGGGCCTCGATAAGCTCTGTACGATTTTCAATGTGCCAGAACAATTCGCCAAGCTCAAGGGCAAAGACATTGGCGAAGTGTTCTGGAAACCGAATAATAAGGGCGACTACAATACACCAGAGACGCACCCTCAAGAGTGGGCAGAATTCCTGCGCTACGGCGGCCGGGACGTAGAAGCCATGCGTTTCGTTTGGCGCAAAATTCCGAAGTGGAATGCGACCCCCCGGATGTGGGCGGTGTGGGCACTCGATTATCGAATGAATCATCGCGGCGTCGCGATGGATTTGAAACTTGCTGCCTCTGCCGTAGACGCCACAACGCGCGCCAAACGCACGCTGGCGGCGCGTACGGCTAAGCTCTCTAAGATTCAGGCCAATGGGTTAGAGGGGGGTGAGAGCGCCGTAGAATCGACCACCCAGCGCGATCGGCTGCTTGCCTACATGGAAGAGTGCGGCGTGACGCTGCCGGATCTCACCGCCGATACTGTCGAACGGAGGCTTGAAGATGAATCACTCCCGGAACATATCAAAGAGCTGCTGCGGATTCGCCAGAAAGCTAGCAAAGCGAGTACGGCAAAATACCAGCGAGTGCTTAACCAGCATGTTGGGGGGCGTCTTTTTAACCTTCTGGTGTTTTGCGGTGCTATGCGTACTGGCCGCTGGGCTGGTCGCACTTTGCAGCCACAGAATCTACCTCGCCCTCAGCACGAACCGTGGGACATAGCGCACGCGATCAAGAGATTCCACGAAGAGACGATTGAAGACTACGCGCCAGAAGAAGTCATGGGCCTAGCGTCGAGCTGTCTCCGGGGGTTAATCGTCGCCGCCCCTGGTAGGCGATTAGTGATAGCCGATCTTGCCAATATCGAAGGTCGGTTTATGGCTTGGATTGCAGGCGAAGAGTGGAAGATCGCCGCCTATGCGGCGTATGATCGGAAAGAAGGTCCCGATCTCTACAAGGTGGCGTATGCAAGACCGTTCGGCATTGACCCTAACGACATCGCGGATGAAGGCGACTGGCGCCGACAAGTGGGCAAAGTCATGGAGCTGGCGCTCCAGTACTACGGTGGCGTCGGTGCCTTCTGCTCGATGGCAGAAACATATGGCTTGCGTCTCGATGAGCTTGCCGTTACCGCCTGGGCCACGATTCCGCTCGACATTAAGCGAGAGGCGGCACGACTATGGCTCAAAGCTATCAAGCAGCACCGAACCTACGGGCTGCCCGAGCGCACTTGGATCGTCTGCCAGTCGTTGGTTCTTATGTGGCGCGCCGCCCATCCCTGTATCGTGGCATTCTGGGAAGCTCTCGATAATGCGATCAAGGATGCGATCCGATCACCTGGAAAGGTGTTTTGTGCCGGGGAGCGTATCCGCGTTGACCGAATTGGTAATTGGCTGCGAATCAAGCTCCCTAGCGGACGCTATCTCAACTATCCCGCCCCTCGAATTAAAACCGATGGGCATTTCACCAACCGATCGTTCATTGGCGTAGACCCCTACACCAAGCAATGGGGTCGTATTTTTACCTATTCCGGCAAGGACGCGGAAAATGTCTGCCAGGGGGGCTGCGCAGATATTCTCATGGACGGATTGTTGGCAGCGGATGAGGAAGGTTACAATCCGGTATTGAGCGTCCACGATGAGGGTGTTACCGAGCCGCCTGACGAAGAGCGCTATAACGATAAACATTTGAGCCAATTACTGGTTGAATCGTCGTTATGGGCGGATGGATTGCCGATGGCGGCAAAAGGAAAAGTCAGCTACCGATATAGCAAATGATACTTTTCATTCGCATTTTGTTAGGAATCGATGCATACTTTTGTTTAGTAGTAGCAATTGGTAAGTTTTTACGCTTACGACGCGAGCAAGATAATGACGGAACTTGAAACTTTGCTCTATACTGCGCTTAAAGCGATGCCTTGCCGGTGTCAGATGGTAGGCGGCCCTAAATGGCATTTCAGAGCCAAAATGGAAGTAGCAAAACAATGCAGTCGATGTGCAGCAATTGCTGCCTATGAATCACAATCGGGAAAATTCGATGAGCATTGAACGCGCGCCTTGCAGGTGGATTCGAGAATCGGGACCTGGCAATTACTGGCTGAGCGGATGCGGCCGGGGCTATCCGACCAGGGGCGCAAGTATCGCCGAATGGAGATTTTGTCCTCTCTGCGGAAATCGAATGGACGATATTAACCCGCATCCCAAAGCGTCACAATCTGCAAAGGAAACATAGCCCATGAAAACAAAGCGGAAATCTCGCAGCACACCGCGTAAGGCAGTCCACGGGGATATTTTCCTTGTTCCCGTATATGACTCAAAGCAAGCACACAAGATCTTCGCGGACGCCAAATTGTTGGACCGATATTACGACGCTCTGGAGGCGAATCGCGTAAACGATGGCCCATACAGCGACGGTGATACAGCGAGGAATGCTGATCGAGCACGCGGAGAATTCTTCGTTGCGGTGCTCGCTTGGGCGCGAGACAAGGGCGCCGCATTGCCATGCTCAGCACTGCAAAACGAGGTAGCCAAGTGAGACCACACGGCGAAAACATCGAGTACGACAAGTTGCGGGATCGCTACGATGCTCTTGCCGCCGAGCTGGCCGAGCACCTGGCCGAGCACACCGTATCGGACAACGCCAATGACCTGCTACATGACCGCATCCGCGCGCTTGAGGCGCGGGATCGTGAGATTCGTGAGGCTCGGCTGGTTTGGGCCATGACGTGCGACTGCCGCTGTCCTGGGTGTCAAGGATTTGATGAGGTCGTGAATGGCACATCTCAGGAAACGGGGGCAAAGCCGCCGCAGCCCCAGTTTGGTATTACAGAGCCAGAGAGCACGTTGTGCATCCATTGCGGGAAATCTGTCGGGTATCACTATCAAACGGCGATTGGCCAGCTTTTCTGTGAGCCACCATCCGCATCGAAAATCGGAGATGTCAAATGAACGAACCTAAACCTACAGTCGTAGAGTGCCAAGTTTGCCATCATTTGTTCGTCAGGGCAGAGATGGCCGATCACCTAACTACTCACGAAACCCATGGGTTGCCACACCTCGATACCTGCCAATTGAAATATGGCGGCATTCGTTGCACCTGTGGCTTATTTCCCGACACAGAAGGAAAGTCCGATGCCTGATTCGTCAAACCCCGGTCCAAATGCTGCGCCCCTAACGGAGGCCCAGACCGACATTCTGCGGCGGCTATCACGGCCGGCTGGATGCACGGCTTGGCGCGAACCTCTTCATCCCTGGCGCGGGCTAATGACCCGAGAAGCATTTATCGCGTCACAAGCCGATGGAGGAGCGGAGCAATGAACACCAGGATCTTCACGAAAAGCGATTACACAAGGTTCGCCATGAGCAACGCGCCCGCAAAAGCCAAACCGTTCCGGGAGACTCCATCGGGTAAGTACCGAGGCCGTGGCGGCATCACTTCGTATGTGGTGGACCGTGAAACTGATAGGCCAGTGGGGACTGCTCACCGATCCCTAGCCGACGCTAGGTGGTGGGCCGCTAAGTACAATCGCGATGAGGGCACGAAGCGTTATTACGGGATCAAATTGCGGGACTTCGTGAACGAAGGAAAGCATCCGAATCCAACCGTGCAAAAAGCTATTGATTATATGACGGCATGGATTGCTGACGGCCCGGTGATTTCACCATCTGACATTCAGGCTGCGATTGCCGACTTACAGGCCAGCGGAGACGAGAAGCATGGACTTTGATGCGCGCGTGAAGGAACTTGATCAGGACTGGTCAATTCTATGCGACGAGCAAATCAAGCGCGTGAAGGTACTAGAGGCCGCGCTGCGCGAATTGCTGCGCCTCAAGGATCTGAAAACCGACGCAGAGGCAATCAACACAAGCGGCAGTTGGGAGGCCGTACATCGCCAGCGAGATATGCGCGCCGAGTACGAAAAGACAAAACCGCTGGCCTGGGATGCGGCGCGCCGCGCTTTGACACAGTCTGATGCCAGCGATAAGCATGGGTAAACCAGAAACTTCCGTTGAAGAACGCCTTACTATTGGTGCCGCACAACGCGGCGGATGGGCCGCTAAAATGGTTGATAGAGGCAGACGCGGTGCTCCTGATCGTGAGTGTCGTTTCCCTGGGGCCAATACTGTCTATGTTGAAACCAAAGCCATAGGTGGCAAACTTAAGTCTTGGCAAGCACGCTACCACGAAGAGCTACGAGCGCTCAATTACATAGTAGTGGTGCTTTGGACTATTCCCCAAGTCGATAAATTCTTTTCGGACTACGATCGTGGCGTGTATGGTTGAACCGTTAATTTTGCGCCCCCCACAGCCGCCGATGATCCAATTCATTCGTGACACAAAACGTTGCGGCCTTTGGGCGGGCATGGGGATTGGCAAATCGAGTTCCGCGCTATTCGCGATTGAATTGATGGCGTTGCTAGGTGAAATCGATTTAAAAAATCCGGTACTTGTCATCGGCCCTGCGCGGGTAGCACGCGATACATGGACTGATGAGCAAGCCAAATGGAATCAGTTTGCACATTTGGTGATCGTACCTCTATCCGGCACCCCGGTCGAACGACTTAAAAAGCTCAAAACTCCAGCGCATATTTACACCATTAGCTACGAATTACTCCCGTGGTTGGTAGACTATTGGCTAGCCAAATGGCCCTATCGAGTGGTGATTGCAGATGAACTCGAACGACTCAAAGGTTTTCGGGAGAAAGCACATGGAACCAATCTTCACAGCGCGAAAAGTGGCGCTTCGGGTAAAAGGGCGCACGCGATTGGACGAGTGGCGCATAACCTCACGGAACGCTGGATTAACTTGGGAGGAACACCTGCTCCTGCCGGCCTCAAAGACCTATGGGGTAGCACCTGGTTTCTGGATAGAGGCGAACGGCTTGGACGAACTTTCACAGCTTTTAAGAACCGTTGGTTTAGACTCCGTTGGAGTGGAGTCGGTATTGAACCTTTGCCGTTCGCAGAAAAAGAAATTCACGCAGCACTAGCGGGTATTTGCCTTACCGTTGATCCAGCCGACTACTACGACCTTAAAAAACCCATCGTCAACCCGATAAAAGTGCACTTACCGCCGAAGGCGCGCGCACTCTACCAAAAACTAGAGAAGGAAATGTTCGTGAAGCTCGATAGCGGCGCGCATATCGATGCGTTGACGGCAGCAGGGCTCACCAACAAATGTCTGCAAATGGCGAATGGCGCTATGTACACCGATTATCCCGCCTGGGAAGAGGTTCACCGTGCAAAACTCGAAGCGCTGGAATCGGTTGTCTCGGAATCTGGCGGCGCACCGCTCTTGGTCCAATACTCTTACAAATCAGACAAGGCCCGCATACTGTCTGCTTTTAAAGGTGCTGTCGATATTTCTACACCCAAGGGCCTTGCTGCTTTTAAATCTGGCGATGTGGGGATGGGCGTTGCACACCCTGGGTCGATGGGCCACGGCATTGACGGCTTACAGCATGTAACGAATCAACTAGTTCGTTTTGGCCATACCTGGAAACTCTCAGAGACGATGCAAATGCTGGAGCGTATTGGCCCCATGCGACAGTTCAATGCCGGCTATAAACGCGCAGTTTTCGTCCATAACCTGATTGCGGAGAACACGCTCGATGAAGACGTACTCGATGCTCACGAGCATCATCGATCCGTTCAAGATGCGCTCTTACTCGCTATGAAGCGCCGTTAATGAAAGTACCGATTGTTAGTCTCGCGCCTGGCTATGTAGCTAAACCCCCGGTCAGTAAAGGTGGCCGACAGAAAGCTACCCACTGCAAACGCGGCCATGCACTGGCGCCGGGAAACCTCTATCACGCCCCGAATGGCGAGCGGCAGTGCCTTACTTGCCGCGCACGGTACGCTGCTCTAAGATAGCTCTATGAACTTTGAAGCCCTCTTTCGCCACCATGCCGGCCGCCGTGTCGATAAGTGGTACCACTACTTTGAGATTTATGATCGCCATTTTAGCCGCTTTCGAGGCGAGCCGATTCGAGTGTTAGAAATCGGAGTAGATCACGGCGGGTCACTCCAGCTTTGGAAACAGTACTTTGGCGCGTATGCGCAAATTGTAGGTCTCGATATCGACCCCCGCTGCAAACAGTACGAAGAGAACCAAATCGGAATAAAGATTGGTAACCAAGCGGATGTGGCGCTACTTAAATCCCTTGGCGGATTTGATATTGTGATCGACGACGGATCGCATCGACTCCAAGATCAGCTCGCTAGCTTCGAAGCGCTATGGCCCTCAACACGCGGCGTATACTTGATTGAGGATTGTCATCAAGCGACTCCCCAACCCCCCGACGTGGTATTAGGGTATCACTACCCCTGGGTTGTCGTCGCTGAAAGACCGCAGCGGCTCATCAAAGGCGCCCCCTCGCGCGAATTGCGGCCGGATGAGATTGAGGCGACGGAGAAATACGGATGCCGATAGCAACAGAGTTAGAAAAAGCATATCTCGCGGGAATTATCGACGGGGAAGGTTGTATTGGCGGAGCGGAATTGCAAGACAAACGTGCAGGACGCGGAGCCGGGGTTATGTTTACCGTTTTTATCGGGATGACTGATCGCGAAGCGGCAGAATTAGCGTGTTCTTTATACGGGGGGCACATTCGCAAAACACAAGATAAAAGAAGGAAAGCTTTTCGGCGTCCAATGTTCATTTGGCAAGCATATGGTGAAATAGGGGCTAGATTTTTGCGAGACGTTCTGCCTTATCTGCGCATTAAACATGAGCAAGCTAAAGTATTTATTGAAGCAAGAGCTACTTTTACTGGGGGTCCAAAGAAAGGGCATCAAGGATGTAAACGGCCCAGCGCTACGGATATAGCTTTACGGTTTGATTGTCTGCGGCGGTTAAAATCTCTTAATCAACGGGAGCCCCAATATGCCCGCTAGATCGGAGGCGCAGTTACGAGCGATGTACGCCGCTGCCGCCGGCAAGAGTACATTGGGAATCCCTAAGCAAGTCGGCAAAGATTTTGTAGCCGCCGGTCCTGTCAGCAGCAAGCTACCGGAGAAGGTTTCACAGAAGAAAGATAAGCCGTTAGGCGATCAATTCTAGGCGTTGAATAACGCTTGCTCCGCTAATCGACGGCGTTTCAAACCGGCATTCTCCACTCCGTTGACGTGATCCCACTTCGGGAACTCGGCTGCTGCCGCCGTAAAGTTCCTGGCGTTGATCAACCGCGCCATCGTCGAATGCGCCTCATGGCCTACGCCTACGTTGAAGGTAAAGCTCACCAGGGCATCGAATTGATTCTGGCTGACGTTGGTCGTAATCGATGTATCGACGCCATGTACCGCCGCCTGCGTGTCTTGCAGAAACCATTCTTCGGCCTGCTCTGGGGTGCAGGTCGTACCCTCCACCACATCCAGTCCGGTATGCCCCCACCCACAAGTCCAGACGCCTTTTTGGTCCTGGTAGGCCGTCAACCGTAGCTCTTCAAACTCTTTGATTAGGCCCTCGCCAGTTGAGCTTAAGGTGTTCATTCCGCTCTCCCCTCTTCAAGTCCGCGCGCATGGCCCTTGGCGTCAGAGGCTTCTGCGGTACTATCGATGAGCTGCGTGACTAAACTGTTGGTTGCTTTGTGAACTATTTCCACCTTTCGCTCCATTCGGATGACATAGATCAGAGTGGCAATGGAGGTAAGCAACGATGCAATTCCCTCTAAGGATATCGTCATACGTCGGTACACGCAGGAAGCACGTAAGACTGCTTAGTGAGCCGTTGATACTCTTGAATCAGCCATTGCATCCTAGAAAAATAAAGCGCTCGCGCTTCTTCGGTAGCCGCATGGCACTGACTGATTCGGTAATCTAAAATCTGCTTGTCCATCACGTATACCCAATGTTGCCGCTGCTCCGCAACGCTTTCTTGGAGCGCCATGGAACTCGCAAATCCCGCGAACACTTGCGGCACAAAGCCGAACGCCAGAACGGCCATGAGGATCACACCGATAAAACTCATAGCCGTAAACGTAGCGATGCGCCAGCGCCAACTATGATTGGCGGCTATGTCAGAATCCGGCGGCGGTACGATCCATTTCAACATAGTTTGAACGAACTCCCACATGTGGATAGCCTACTTCGTTAGCGCCTTGACGATAGGAAGCGCGACCTTTTCAACCGAACGCCCTACCGTGTAGCCGCCAATTCCTATTTGCAACAACGTCCATGCTTGTGGCGCCAGCGGGGAATGCAGCCAGCCAAACGAATCGCATACGACGAGCGCGAGAAACGTCAGCATCGTGATTGGCCGCCAGGACGCAGCAAGCCAATTACTCGATCCGGCCTCCGCTGCGATCACTTTTTGCTGCCCGTCGAGAAGCTGCGCCTCATAGGTTTGCGCGGCGGTGGCTGCCGCCATCCCAGCATTGAGCTGCGCGAGTTGCAGCTTCACTTTATCTTCGCCGGAAACCGTTACGTGATCGATCACGTCACTGAACGGCTTTAGAATTCCCGATACCATGTCGCTTAGTACCATCTAAGCCACCACAACAGCCGTCGGAGCCAACGGGGTAACTTCAATGAGAAAGGATACCGCGCCAGAGAACGAACTCGAAGCACCCTCCTTGGTCGTTACTGCGAGGGCTAAAGAATGAGAGCCGGTAGCTAGCGCTTTATACGCAGCGAGTGAAGTCAGGTCAAAGGATGCGGTGCTGAACGCTACCGGAACACTGACTGCTGGAACGCTATCAAATTGAATCTCGATACCCGCAAGATCGGTCGCGGCGCTCCATGCAACAGTAGCGCCGGTTTGATCCGTTGCTTGTGTAGGATTGGCCCATGAAACGTTTTTTGGATTGGTGGTAGACATAGTTTAGGTACTCGCGATGACGACGAGCCCGTAGAGCACGGGCGCTGGTTGAAAGTTACGGGTGCTGCCGGGTGGCGTGTTAGGTACGGCTCGAATCACCCGCTCATTGGCGTTCAATCGGCCATTACCCGTGGTCACGGTGCCGGTCGTCAGATTGGCAAACACGCCGAACGCCACCGAGCAGGTCGTATCGGTGCATAGCTCAACGAACTTGGTAGTCGGCTGAAAGGGGTTCGCGATAACGACCCCCGATGCCGAGACAGTCACCGATTGTTCGACAGTCGGCGGTACCGGCAGGATCGCAACCGAATCGTTTTGATCGGTGCGCCCCAGGCCGGAGAATTCTGCAATGCGTAAGGTAGCCATTATGAGATTCCTATTTCGCCTTCCATGTTGATGACTGCTGCCAACGGCAGGCTAGACAACCCCGTCAGGTAATCCCCTGAATCGAATCGTGCTTGCCCATACCACTGAGCGTAAGATTGTGCCGGAATCGAGACGCTGGTGAAGCCCCCGAACTGCGTACCGGCAGCAGTATTGAGCGAACTGCCCTTGTAGAGCGTCACGTTGATGGCGGAAGTTGTCAGCGGGTTCCCGATGACTATGTGCTTGAGGATCGCGTAGGGTTGTGTCGCCGCAAGACCTATCCCTTGTGGCGTCAGCGTGGTGATCGCGCAATTAAACAAATTGCACGCCGTGGTCATCCCGGCGGTTGCGATGTACGCCGGTTGACTGTTGAAAATTTTATTAGAAGCCATTGCAATCCTCCAGGGGTTGTGAGTCTACGCTATGCCATGCGCCGAAACCAGTCGCAAACGATAACTGCCGGATTAGCTACGCTCGCTGCACCGGGATCAACAAAAAAGCCTATGTTGTTTGGCGCTGTAGTGAATGCTGTTGTTAACGCTTCGGTCGCGTAATCTACAAAAGTACCGTCGTATCCCGTATCCGAAATACGAAAAATAAGGTTACTGCCGTTGCGTTCTGCTTCCCACCAAACGGAACGCGTATTAGGGGAAACAGAAACGCTCCCCATGATAGCTGATGCTATCTGAGCGTATGTGATAGGGGTGTTTAAATGCGCCCCGTCATAGGTGTTAAAGGTTGTGAAATTTGTCCACCAACCAAACCAAAGGACTTGGGGGTTGTTTTGTAGGGGGCCGAAAACCGCTAGCTTTCCGGTTCCTGATTCGTATAATCCGATGCCCGCGATGCGTCCTGTATTGACAGTCATCATCATTTTGTATCTGTAGCGCCAAGCGGTTCCTGCCGGAAGCGCTTGCCCTATAAACATTGCCTGGAAAGTAGGGCTTCCGGTTAAATCAGATTTAACTACCAGCGCTCCATTACTGGTCGATACCGATGCTGCTCCCGTTTGGTTATATATAGTCCATGGCGACGCCCCTACGAATCGCGTTCCGCCGGTATCCAACGAGACTTCTTCAAACTCATCGTTGGCAACAAAAGTTGGAACTCCGTTGCTATGCGTGTCGGGTGTTACGTTGAAAGGATTCGACCCCCCAACCCCGGCCCCTGCTACTCCCGGCGGCCCCATCATTCCTTCCTCCCCGTCATCCCCAAAAAATACAAACGGAGGCACAGGAAATGGAGTAGCAGGGATACCCATAATAGCCATGATTTCCACAGCCATTTCGCGCAGCGTTATCGTATCGCTAGCGTTGACGGTGCCTCCCCATTGTACGGACACTTGAAGCGTTTGAGATATAGTCGTGTTGACTGTAACCGGAGCCGCATTGTCCATGTTCACGAACAGCACAACGGTGGACGCTGTTGAAAATTCCGACAGCCCTTGCGCTTCTATCGTGCCGAGAGAACCAATTGTCTGGACAGTGAACAATCCCTCGGCGGACCATCCATCGTTAGTAACGTTTGCAACAGTCGTCAACGTACCAGATGCTATCATTACCGTTGAGCCGAAATAGACTCGCAACGCCAACGAAGGGGCGACGACTCCGGTGCTATAGACGCCAAACAGTCTCAACCTGACAACCATACCTGCGGCAAGAGTACCGGCGGGGATGGCATACGACGACGCGAAGAAAGTCTCTGCACTCGTATTAGCGACAGTGTTCCCGCCGGGGACGGAAGTATTCACATAGACAAGGGACGTACCCGTAGGCCCTGGAGGTCCCGCCGGGCCAGCGGCCCCCGCAACCCCCGCCACGCCGGCAGAGCCCGGCGGCCCTGAGTCGCCATCCACACCATCATCGGCGGCCATAAAGATCGCGGGGCCGAGCGGACCTTGCGCTCCTGTAGCGCCATTCATACCGGCGACCCCCGGCGGACCTGGGTCGCCGTCACCGCCTCCCCCAGCGTCATCAAACCAAGGAATCGGCGCGGTTAGTCGGATAGGCACGTTGCCAACCATCACCCCGCCGCCCGATAGTCCTGGGCCCGGCGTCAACGTCGCCTCGTTGCCCGTGCCAATGTTGCCGCCGCCAGTATTAGGTGGCGGCGTTGCGGTGGCGATCAGCGCCGCGAGCTGCGCGAGCGTGACGGTGTTCGAGCCCAATTCCGCAATCGTCGTGCCAACCGCCGTCGTGCCCGGAATGAGCATTTTGCGGATGCCGCCAACGGAGGGGACTTGGGTTTTCTTCACTGGAACTCGTCCCCCAACGTTCGGCGGCCGAAAGCACGGGCCACGAGTCCGTTGGCGTGACTCTCCGGTAATCCGCCGCGATCGATGACGGTAAAGGGCTTAGAGCCAATTCCCTTCTGCGCAATCACCGAACCCTTGGGCGCCCGGGCGTCCGCCGCCTCAACCCCATGGATCGGCGTCACGTTGCCGTCAGGGTCGATCAGAAACCGAGTGCGACCGGCGGCGTTCTCCTCCGCCGTTCGGCCAATGGCCTCGGCGCTGGCCGCCGATTCGCCGGAGGCATTATTGGTAAATGCCGGATGCTGCGCGCCGCTGGGGAAGTCGATCGTCGGCATTGTGCCGCGAGTGCCTTTGGGCGTGCGCTGCATGATGCCTTCTGGCACCCCTTGGCTCATGACGCCTGGGTGATCGGAGTTGTTCTCCCGCATGAAGTTGTTGAGCCAGTCCTCCGGGCTCAACTCCAAGCCGCCGGCCTCGTGCGCAGCGTTGCGGGTGAAGGGGATGCCAGCCGGCGCGGGAGCGCCCATAGGAGCCACGGAGAGCCCCGGAGCCGGGCTCTGTTCAACGCCATGCGAAAGTACGTCCGCCAAGGGGATTTGCCCAGGCGGTCCTGCGGCGGCTGGCGGCGGGGCTGTTGGAGGCGATGCCGTCATTCCCGGCGGCGGTTGGGGCGGGCCGTGGTCTATCGGCCCGAACTCGCCGCCAAGGCCCGTTACGGGAGGCGCAAGCGTCGGCTTAGGCCCCGTCAGCGTGCGCCGCGCCATGGCGCCGAAGAGGGGCTGAACATAGGATAGCGGCTTTTTTAGGTCCACCGACGCCACATCTTTTGTGAGCCCGGAAGGATTGAACCGCTCGGTATCGGACGGTAGCCGAGTAACTTCCGGGTGATCGCTCGCGAACTGGGCGATTTCTTGCATCGGCCCAGAGAGCATGCCTGGGTTGTCATTGTGCAGTTTCGCCAGCTTCGTCAGGTTGACGTTGCCGTTCGGGCCGAGCGCATTCTCGATTGTATGATTCTGGGCGAGCGCAACGCGCGCAGCGTGCAATTGATCGGCCGATACCGGCGCACCTGGCGGTAACGTATCAACCATATGTTGGTGTAGCGCATCGGACATCTTGAGCTGCGCCTGCCCCAAAGCCAGTTGTTCTGGGTCTTCGGAGCCGACGTTACGAAATCCATTGAAGCGCAGCGCCCTTTGAGCGTTGACGACTTGCGAGCCAGTCAAGTCTCCCGATAGTAGCCGCGCTTTTTGCGCATCGATCGTTGCCTGAGTATCCGGCGAGTGGACGATCATGTCATCCGAACCAACACCCTGCACCGTTTGCGCAGCGTTTGGGCTCAACGGTCCTGTTGGGATGCTTGTTTCGGCTCGCTGATATACCGAGTTCGGCGCATCGCGTGCATCTTCCAAGGTTTTCGGCGTAAGCTTCGTACCAGGAGGTACTCCGGCTTGCGCGCCGAGCACAGGGTCAGCGATTGATTGGTTGTGCGCAGTTACAGCGGGTTTTGCAGAACTACCAGCGACGTTGCGCGCTATCGGATTGTTCGCGCCGGTTTGCATGCCATACTTCGTGACGGCTGCGGGCGCGTTCTGCGCTGCAAGTTCCGTCGCCTCAGTGGATGCTCGCGCGCCGGCTGCTACCGGAGCCGCGAGTCCTGCGGTACCGAGGATATCTCCTAGTTCACTCGTGGCGCCATGCGTTTCGCCTGCAGGGATACCAACTGCCTGTCCGCCTTTTTCTAAAAGCTGTTCGTCGGTCTGCGCTGATTCACCGAGAGGTGCAAGGGCGGCATGCACCGCCGCCCCAATATGCTTTCCCACGGGGGTCTGCGTATCGTAACCAAAGTTACGATTGACGTACTCATGGGTTGCATCCGCCGCCATTTGCGGATCACCACCAGAGAGCGCTGCGATCAATCGATTAACGAGTGCTATCGGTGCGCCGACGATTCCCGTTGCTACCTTCGAGGCGCCGGATAGCGCCGCGTCACCCACACCTTTGACGACATCACCGACACCCGCTTGCGTAGGAGCGGGTGCTGTTTGGCGAACCGCCCAAGGGTTCTGGATTTGCGCTGGTGCGGTACCTATGACACCCCAATCCGCCATCACTGCACCTTGACCGGCTTACCGTTTTGAAGCGTCCACACCTGACCGTTTCCGAAGGTCGTATGAAACCCCTCTTTGAGTTGGGCCAAGGCTTGCGGTGGAAGTGTTGTCGCTGCACCTCCTGCGGGCGATGCCGAAGCTGTTGGGCTTGTGGCTGGCGGCTGCACAGCGCCTCCAGAAGCGGGCGCTGCTTCCGGGTTTATTTCAAGATACTGCGCCACATCGGGCGCCACGTAGCGCCGTGCAAAATCGCTGCGCCCCGTCGCCCCGTGATACTGGAGCGCCATATCCGTCATCTGTCGCCCCAACATATTTTTAAGCGTATGGACGGCCCCTAGCGTCTGCTCTGGCGAATTCCCTAAGTTAGCCGCCGTGTTGGAAAACTCCTGACGCTCTTCTGCGGTCCCTGTACTGCCGTTTGAGGATAGAATTTTCGTCAGTTCCGGCCCTATGAATCCGGCAGCCGTTTGAATATCAGTCGGCGCTTCACTACCAAAGGCTTTCTTCCATTGCGCGCCTAGCTTATTGGCTACCTGCACGTCTCCGTTTTGCAGACCTTGAAACAAGTTCTCCATCAATTGAAGATGGCCCGTCACATTGTTAATCGAGCGTACCTGATTGCCCAAGGGTCCCGCTGCAAAGCCACTCAGCGCACGTTGGCCGGCGGTAAAGTCTTGACCATTCGCAAGCGCGGTATCAAATCCCGGATTCGTAATTGGCTGGCCTTGTGATTCCTGGTTAGCGAGTTGCGCGGCACCTGAAATAATCGCCATGCGCGCAGGGCCGCCACCCATACCCATCGCAGGCATCTTGCCCGTTTTGTAAAGCATGTATGCACCAAACGCTACCGCATTAGGATCTATCGGCCCCCCGCCTCCCCCGGTGTGGGGGTTGAATCCGCCCGCCGCTGTCTGCGCGTCGCGCAACGCTGTTTGCGATTGGGTATCCGCCATTGCAGCCGCCCCTTGCGGAGATTGCTGCGGCGTGACGGGCGCGGAGCCTGGGAGCGTCGTGAAGTTATTTGGCAGATTAACTGGTTCCGCGACTTTACCCTGAATCGCTTGTTGTGCAGCCGTTTGATCCGGTGTACCCAATAGCGAAGGATCGCCCAACGTAGCAGCGTTATGCGCTTTGAACATGTCCATCGCATTGACCGCACTGCCCGCGTGCATCCGCGCGGCAACCGCCATCAAGTGAGCATCGGCAGGGCGAGCACCCGCTCCGTGAAACGCATCCTCAAGCTGGCCGGCGGCCACTTGTTCGTCTTGCGCCCGTTGCGCGTTGAGTAGTGCTTCTTCCGTTTGCGCCGAGCGTAAACCATTGGTTGCTTGCGAATTAGCGACAAAGGCTTGAAGCCCTTGACGGTTGACCGGAGCGCCAGCGGCACCCGCGAGCAAATCACCTAACGATTGAGATGTGGGCATGCAGCTTATCCTGAGACGAAATTCACGCCGGTACCGGGCGTCGGCTGATATCCGCCACTATACCGATTGCTCACCAAGTTGGATGTATCCGGGGAACCCCCGGCGCCCATTGCGTAGGCATTCGCGCCGTTCTTTGCCATTCCCGCAAAGAGGGATACCCATGGATTGGCTTGCCCCGCCGCTTGCGCGCGGAGTTGATCCACGAAATTCTTGGTGTACGATTGCGCCCCCAAGCCGTTAAGGCTGGTGCCAAGCGTGCCCATTGCCAACCCTTCATTCTGACGCTGGCGTACCGCAGAATCGATGGCGCCAATTTCGTTGGCATAGGTGTTGCCAAACTCTTCTGTCTGTTTCTGTGAAGTGCCCAAATCACTTTTATAGCGCGAGCTGGCGCCCGCCGCCGGGGGAAGCGCTGATACAGGCGCCCCGAAGTTCGTATCGTTGGTATTCGTGGCACCCCCTTGCGTACTACCCGCCGCATTCTTGCGCAAGGTATTCACAAAAGCGCCCGTCTCTTGGCCTTGAATCTGCGCGGGGGTGTTCTGAGCAATCTGATCCGTCAGTTGCTTAACTTGCGCATTGGCGTTGCCACGAATCTGTTGCTGATCGCCAATCGCTTGCACTTCCGCTGTCTGTTGGCGCTTGTTCGCATTTGATTGGTTGATGTACTGCGCGCCCGTACCCAATGCCGCGATAGCTGCCGGGACCCAGAAAGACTCTGTGCCCATGATTACGCCTTGGGTCCTGGCGGATACGCACCGCTCGATTTTTGAGGTTTAAACTTCGACTTATTGAGTGCAGCCGCTACCCCTAAGTTCTTCGCCGCGCCCGCCGCCCCCGCACGTGCTGCATACGCGGACTGCCCCAAGGCGCGGGCTTCCGGTCCTGAACCGCCCCCCGTGATTGCAGGGGGTTTACTTTTGAAAAAACTAGACCCCATAGACATTTCCTCCAGTACCCCGTTGCGTCTGCTGTGCCGCTGCGGAATACGGATTTACCTGACCTACCGGCCCCGTTCGGCTCGGACTCGACATCAACGATCCGGGGTTCGACAGGTTACCGGGAGCCGCGCCAGGGTTCGCACTTGATGCCAGCCCCTGCAACGCGCCTAAGAAACCACCTTGATGCCATGGTTGCGGCTGCCGCCACATGGGGTCTGCTCCAGGGCCGCCCGGTGCATAGCCGGCATTGGCCCCCGCGAGTGTCGGCGTCACGCCCGTATATGGGCCGTTCGATCCCGGCAGATGGGCGTTCGCCTGCTGTTTGGCGTAGGAGTTATATCCTGGCAAGTGCAGCGCTTGCGCTACCGGATCGATGCTCGCTATTTTTCCGAAAAAACCGCTACCCATATTCAAAATCCTGGGGAGCCGTACAGGCTCCCGATGGGTTTCTGTTGAGCTGCGCGATTCGCCGCCGCCGTCTGTTCCGTCTGGTAAATCTGTCCTGTTCCTTGAAAGAGATTCCCCAAGGCGCTCGGATTCATCGCACTCTGCGCGGCGCCTAGGGACGCATTCTGCGCCTGTGCAACTTGTGTCGGAATCGCGCCCGTGTAGTTGCCTTGCTGCGCCAAGCTGATCATTTGATTCTTGGCGTTGATGTCCGACTGCTGGAGCGCGGCTTTGCCTGACTGCGCTTGTTGCGCCGCCTGGAGCAACCCTTGCGTATAATCCTTCTGGAGCTGCGTATTGGAATCAACCGCCGCCGAGCCGCCGGTCAAACCGCTACGCGCGGTGGCAAATTTCAAATTGCGTGCATTGATCGCCTCTTGGTTGTTGACTTGTCCCGTGAGGTAGCCGCTTAAGTTCTGCCCATACTGATCGTACTGCGCCTGGCGGCTGGGGGAGCCAAAGGCATTGTTGATCGCGCTAACCGATTGCTGAATCTGCTGCTGTTGCTGCTGGTTGGCCTGATTGGCTGCATTTGCTGCGGAATTTCCCGTACCCATCAGTGTTTCACCCGCGAAAAAATAACGGCATCAGAACCGTCTGCACAATATCTCCAAAGCGGGGCCTCACGAGTATAACCTAAAATCCGGTACCATTTCTCAATGCAAGATCGGTCGGCTAGCCGCTTCATCGGAGCAATGCACTCTAGCCGGTGCGCTTGCTCGCTCGTGAACATGGCGTCCATCGCCTTCCGTGCGATCCGTGTCACGGGGAACCAGTGCTTTTCCCACACCGCTGGCGTCGTCAACATGAAGTCTCGCCACACCCCTGGCCGCTGCGGAACGAAGCCGCCAATGGCAATCGGTTCGTCATCGGCTTTGATCACCCACTTAGGGCCGGCGGTCGTAAAGTTGCCCACCGCTGCACCATCGACGGTGTACGGCTCCCCCGTAAAGGACTCCAACTGCTCGCGCTCATCTTGCGGCAAGCTGATGCAGACCTTGATGAAGTCGAGCAGCAACGGATTGGTGTAAACCTGAATTGTCATCCGGTCGCCCCCGCGCCGCGAACATCGACGACGTATAGATTTGCTGCTTGCCATGTCCATTGCTGGCCCCCAGGGAACGTCAGAATCAGCGAGTAGCTAGGCGCGTTGATGGGGATCGGCAGCGGCATTCCGGGCACGGTATCGGCAATCGCCACTGTGTAGGGTGCCGTAACATTCGTTGAAGTGGGAAACCCCGCGTTATCGTTGAACGTTGTCTTATCAGCCTGCTCAAACCCAAGCTGAATGATGACATCGCCATCGCCCACGATATCGACGCCGCCCAGCATCTTGTTGATGCCCAACTCGCCCATGTCGAGATACGGCCATTGCAGCACACCGTTAAATACGGTGTTGTTGCCGCCTGAATCATCCACCAGCGTATTGGCGTCGAACTGCCACACTAAGTTGCCGGCGGTGCGCAGATACAAAATTCCAGCGTTCAGCGTCCAATCCGTGATGGTGTCGGGGAAGAGGTAACGGCTCCAGGATTTTTGCCCCGCGCCGTTTAACGTCAAGACAAAGGCTTGCGAACCAAAGAACAGCCAGTATTGACCGCGACCGGGGTAGTAAAGCGAGATCGGCGTGAGCGGCGTACCCGGCGGCCCGGTGAGAATAATCTCTGTCGTGCCACTCTTAGGAAACGGAAAATCAGTGGTCGCATTCTGCCAATAGAATTGTGTATAGCCCGCCGAGGTGGATACCTGCGCGTTGACCCCCAACGCCGTGTATGGGTTGCCCGCGATATCCACCCCGCTCATTGATACCAGTGCAGCTTGAGGAATGTTGCCGGTGAAATACAGATACAGGTCCGTATTGTTGACGACCCCCGCGCCATTATTACCCGCAGCACCTGCTACCGGAATCACCCCAAAGTTGGCGGGGGTAATGGAACCCCCCGTGGTGATGCTGTTGAACCCTGATGCAGGCAGTCCTGCGATGATATATCCTCCACCGCCGTTGGGAAGCCCCGCATTTTGAAAATTGCCCAATCCGGTAGGGGTCGTCACGATGCCGCACGTCACTTTAAACGCGGTCGAATTGCTAACACCTTTGAGCTGCGCGATAACAAGTGGGTCCACGGGCTGTCCGGTATTGCCCACTTGCATGTTGGCGGTAGCGCCCACCGTGCCTAGGTTGCGCACCCCCACTTCGGTCAAAAATAACAAGTCATTCGCAACGCTCTGCGCTGCGCGCGGATAGATCGACCCCACGGGCTGCGCGTCGAGCAACGCCATGTTGGCGGGATCGGGGTCAATCTGCCACATCTGATAGCCACCCGCGTTGAACGCCATCAGATTGGAGCGGTAAAGCGCGAGCATCGCTACCGGGTTGTCTCCGTAGTTATTGAGCCCTGTCGGCAGGTACCCCGCATTATTGGCGCTATGCCAATCGGTGGGGTCCACCGCCGCCGAGAAATCAACAAGGTCCTTATCCCCCGCAAATACGTGCGAAGCGCCTAGCGTGACCGCAATGGTGTTGGGGCATTTGGGGTCCGTGATTTGACGGCTGATGCACTGCCACGACATGTGGGTATTGATGACCGTGCCGTTGATATCGGTAAACGTGCTGGGATCGTTCACCGACAGCCCCACCGTCGTCGGGAACGTCGGTTGGATGGTACCTGACAGCATGAGAGGGATCGCTTCCCACGTAATGATCGAGGTACCAATTGCTTTCCACGTCACACCGCCATCGATCACGACACTGCCCTGAGTCGTTGGCCACACGGGCTGCGCAGTAGCCGAACTGCCCGCCGCAACTTGCACCGCTTCGTATAGGAAGTTGCTCACCGTAGCAGGCTGCTCCAAGTTCCAGACTGCAAGATCCGCGTAGCCGGTGTTTCGTGAATTGGTTCCGCTGCCTGCGCCAATGGATACCCGGCAATGCGCGGCTTTAGGCGGCGCGTTTCCGGTTACAGAGGCCTGCCGATAGCCGCCCCCCTCTTGATGAGGTCCGACCGTTGCGCTCAAGAAAGTATCGGTGGCGTCATACCAATTCAGTTGAATCCATGCGTCGAGATCCGCGCCGTTATTATTGGGGTTCAAGTACACGGAAGCGGTCACCGACTGTCCCGGTACCACAATGCCGAAATTGGTCATCGTCGCGAAATCACCGCCCGGTGACGTATTGCCGGTCGGAAACGATAAACACCAGTTACCCTGGTACGCTCCGGTGTTTGAAAACGCCCACGGCGTCACCCCAGAGAACGTCCAATTGCCATCATTACCATTCTCGAAGTCGCCGTTTGGAATCGCGTTGATAAACGCACCCTGCGTCGCCGTAGGCCGCACCACCGCCCCCGGTGCATAGAGCGTCCCCGGAGCCCAGGTGGTAACGTTCGTCGATGCGATCACCGGGAGCGAGAGCGCAGAAGTCGGCGCAACTCCTGCATTTGCCACAGTCGATGAATTCCCGTAGCGATCGGTAATGTTCTTACCTAACGGTGCGCTGGCGGAAGTCGTCGTGGCTTGGGTCGCCCCTGCATTCGTGGAGGACGCATTGAAATCACCAAACTCTTGGATGGTGGCGGCAGAAACGGTAGGCCATACAGGCTCGGTGCTGCCGGTATGGGCATCGGTGACGACTGTAGCGGGCGCTGCGGGAAGGGCGGTGTTAAAGTTAGCCGTCCAAAGTGCGCTTCGAGTTACGCGAAATTCATCTACCATACCCGGCGTTGTGGCCCCGTTGAATCGAGAGTAGGAGCCCACTACGACATTCTTAACGCCCGCAGCACCGTAATTCGAGGGCATCCAGTCGTTTCGAGTGTTACCCGCAGCAACACCATCTACATATAGCTTCTGAATACCGGCATGGCTGATGAGCGCAACATGGTGCCACGTATTGACCGCGCCAGCGGAGGTAGTGGATATCGTTGCCCCCGTTCCAAACGCTGCTTGATCCGCTGCGCTGACGGTGAGCGTTCCCCCACTTATGCCGCACGATAGCACCAAATCAGAAGTCACCCCTCCGGTTAGCGATCCGCCGTAATCGCAAAAATTCATCGAACCGCCCGTTGTGGTCATCAACACCCAACAATCGATAGTCCATTCGGTTGTTGCGAATATATCTACCGGACTGCCTGTACTAAAAGGAACCCCCAACGCGTAACTGCCAAAAAGATTCACCCCTGTGGTAGCAAATGCTGCCGATCCAAACTTTGGATTAGAAGTAGAGAGGGAACCGTTATTGATTATTACCGGATTGGCATTAGGAGATGAATCGAGCGTAGTCGTTTGCCCGTTAGCGCCATCCATGTGCAATAACAGAACGGGGGAGATACCCGACTGTGATCCTTGATCGGAGGCTACAGAAACGGCTTCGTAGGCAAATCCTGTGTACTGCGTCGGCTCTATTATGGTGCCTGCCGAGATGACAGAGTTCGCGGACCACGGGGGGTTCGGCGGAAAGTCGCGTACCGCTTGATACGCCAAGCCGTTGACGGGGGAAGGCAACTCGATGTTGCCCGTTTTATAAACCGTGTTGCTTGTCCACGTTCCGTTGCTCTGTAACCAGTAGTGAAAAATATTATTGTCCGAGAACTGCGCCACAACGTAAAGAAAACCCATAAAAGGTTTCGCGAACCAAATCGTCGTCGGGGTGGCGGTCGTCGTCACCGGATTAGTCAATACATTGAGCGTGTAACCCGAAGGCACCGCAATGCCGGTGCCGTTGACAATTGGCGGCGTACCCCCCGTGTTCGCCGCGCCAATATCCAGAAAGCTCGTGCTACCCGTCGTGTAATAGACATTTTCCCCCGCTGCCGCCGTACCTCGATAGATTCTATATGTCAGCGCCCCTGGCACCGCACCCCACACAATCAGATTGGATGACGTGGTTCCGGTCGTCAGCACTGATCGTTCATTCGATGCTGTCGTCTCCCCCAAAGCATTAAGCGCCGTTACCTCATAATAGTACGTCGCCGTTGTCAGCGTGCCGCCGGTGGAGGTAGTGAGGATGGCACTCTGTACCGGCGCTTGTAGCACGGTAGAGACAGCAAATACATTAAACTTCCCGTTGAGCGCTGCAAGCCCCACTGTCGAACTGTTGAGCGTTGCGGAGCGGATCGTCCCTTCGCGGGGAACGATCGACCCTGCATTTGTTATATAGCCGTTCTGCAAGTCATAGAGCATGTTGGCGGCGGCGCCGCCTTTGACTCTCAACCGATTGATGCCGCCTTGGAGGACGGTGATCGGATAGGGCCTCATCCGCCGCTACCGGCAGGATCGAATTGAATCAATGTTGGACGCACGGCCGGGGGCACCGCAATCGTTCCCGGCAAATAATGCGCCGTTTGATGCGTGCCCGCGATCAGCTCCCCACGATAAGCGTTCGCTTGCGCTTCGATATTGTTGGCGTCCGGCTGCCCATAGTGGGACTTCGCATTGGCCAACGCATGAAGGAACACTAGCTCGGCATCGAGAGTGGTCGAGTCGGTATCGTTGACGAACGAAGTCAGCCCAAAGTGGCCCTTAATCCAGAGCCAATAGGTTTGATCTGGCATGGGGTAGAGTTCAATCGCTTGACGGATGTCATAACGCGCCGGCCGCCAGGGTTTCGTAATCATCGTGTAGAGCTGTGGTGGGATACCTTGAATCAACGGATACCAGACGTTCCGCGTATCTTGAATGCCCGCCCACTCGACGCTCTTCAACGGGTCCATTTGGAAATTGCAGAGTACATCCTCGTCATTGTCCTTGATCGAGTAAAACCGTTGGCCAGGATTCACCTTCCAACGAAACAGCCGCTTCGTATGGAGTTGAAGATATCGCTTGTACAAGTATTTTTGTCCGCTTGCGAGAAAGTCATTGACTAAGGGTGCCATGCCGGGTGGCGGATTTGCGGCTTGATTACCAAAGCCCAATCGAATCAGAATGCGCTTGCGCAAATTCGCGAGTGTATCAGTCGGTACTACATTGTCGATACACGCCGCATTGTAATTGATCGGATCGAACGGATTGGGATTGTCCCAGGACAGCCCCTCATTGATGTTGCGCGTGATCGCAATCGCAATCTGATAGGGTTTAGCCGACGCGCTGGAGATGCCGCCCGTCGAGTAAATTTGCAGCTTCAAGACGCTCAACGTCGTGAGCGTGTTCAAGGGGACGATGATCTGCCCGTTCTGAATACCGCCCAATTGCGCGCCCGCGCTCGATAACGTCGCCGTAGTCCACGCACTGCCGCTGGTGAGGTAGGCCAACTGCGGCGTGCTGCCATCGGTCGCCGCCTGCACCACGCTCCATTGCAGGTTGATGCTGCCCGTCGAAAGAAACGCCGGGTTGCCGATGAATGTAATCGGCCCGCTGGTGTTGGTCGCAAACGTGTTGGTTAGAAACCAATACCGGCCGTCGCCGTTCAAGGGGAAATTGACATTGTAGGGGACATTGCTGAATTGATTGGGGGGAACGTTGCCCGCCGTATCCTGCCACGCATTGGGATCGACAATGTCGCCTTGACCGCCGATGACTACAGGCATACCGCTTCCTCCAACAAAAATGGCCCCTGAGTCACCCCAGGGGCCATAACCCTATCGTCACGCGATAGGAGCCCCACTCAACTCAAGAGTGCCTCAGCCGATCGGCGGCGGCCATTTCTGCGAGCAGGAACGGGCTTGACTTCCGCCGCAACCGCGTCATCTTCCGCTTTCGCATCCTCAATCAGCTTTTGCAAGGAACGAACCCCGGCCCGCGCGTTGCCGTAAACCGAGTTCGCATGCGGTACGCCGCTTTTCGAGTCCGCACCATACACCGTCACCAATCGATCGAGTTCTTGGGAAGCCTCCGGATAGTCGCCGGCTACTTCCTCAAAAACCCCCAGGCGTTCAACATTGCCTTCGTCGAATACCCACTCCAACATGGGGATTTCCCAGGGCGCGACCGCCCGGTTATGCACCGTGTTGGTGTCCCGTTTCACTTTCACTCGTTCGTATCGCATTGGGGCTTACTCCTGCGAAGGTTAGTTTTGGATCAGAATCAACGTCGAGGTGGACCCGCTGGCGACGATCCAGTCATTAGACAACTGCACCAGCTTCGGAGCGCCGAATGCAATCGTCGCAATAACCGAGAACGCCGCCGGCCCTAAGACCGTACCGTAGGCCGCCGTGGTCACCGTGGAGGACTTATCCGGGGCGCCCATGAGGGTGATCGCAGCGAAGCTCGCCGTACCCAGCAATTGTGCATTGCCACCATTCATCGCCAGCACCGTGGCCCCCGATTCAAACGGAACGACCGGGCCATCCGCTTGCTGCGAGAGCGTGTGCAAAGTAATGAGGGATGCGGTACCCGCTTGAAGTCCCGTGGTAAAGGCGTTGAGCGGCGTGCCATTGGCGACCGTCGAGACGGAGAACGTCTGTCCGGAGATTGAGGTCGTGTAGTAAATCTGGTTCGCACTCACCGTCAAACTGGTGAGCGTACCCAGGACCGCGCCGCCGCCTACCGAGAGCGACACCAAGCTATTTTGCGCTGGGTTGAACCCCGGTACCGTGATGACGCTCGGCGTCGCCGCCGTCATCGTCACATCGGACCAAGGCTCACCGAAGGGAAGCGGCGAGATGTTGAAGGGAAGATAGATCGGCGCCGTACCAGCCGCCGTACCCGTATTGATGAGAACTTGCATTTGTGCGTTTCCTTTGAGGGTTAGGCGATGGAAAGAACAGCGTGCGCGTTGCGCTTGCCAGTGGTCAGGGCTGCTTTCGCCGTCAGCGCGAAATAGTGAACGTAGCGATCGTACACGCGCGGGGGCGTGCGATTGATCATCCAATGCCCCTGAATGGGCCGTAGCTTCAAGAACTTCGTGTTCAGGAAGTAGCAACGCTTCTCCCAAGGGATCGTCGGTGCATAAAGGCCATCAAGCACCGTCATTACCGGGTCCCAGAGAATTTCCACATTCTTGAAGTACATGCCGGTGCGGATGCCTTCGCCTACCGAGGCGTCAAGTTTCGTCGGCTTCGCGTCGTCCTTCATGTACACCGTACGGTTGATGGTGTTCTTCGCATCGAGGCGGTAGGCGTCCAGGAAGAGTTCCCCAACCAAGATGTAGTTGGGCGCCATGCCGCCGTATCGGGTGCAATCGCGCCAGCCGATTTCCATCTGCTGGGTCAAGTTGCCGGCGGTCGCCGTCGAGATGCCGGTGATCGCCGTATTCTGCCACCATGTATAAATCGATTGGTCGAGGCCGCCCACCACTTGGGAGACGGTCGGCGTGGTGGAGACCAGAAGGTCCAGGCCGGGAATGTTGGTGGCTGACTGCGTGCCATCCAAATGCAGCATGTAGTCGAAGTTCTCTTGGAAACCCAGCTTCAACGTCTCGCTGTTTTCCTGCAAGAGGTTCGTGAGCTGAACTTTTTCCGCTTCGCTCGGGACGCTGGACTTATCATCCGTCATCACGATTCCGTTCTGCGTCAGTTCATCTTCGTTGAGCCCAAACCCATCGTGGAAGCTGCCCCACGTATATTTCGCTTGCTGCAAGGTGCGCTTGCGATTGTAGGTAACCTGTTGATCACCAAAATAGGATTGGAAGTTTGAATCGTTGCTGTAACGCAGTTGCTCAACCACGTACTGCAAACCGCCGACATACGGCTTTTTCTCTTCCATCAGCTTTTTGATCAGCGGACGGGCGATGTTGACGTTATCGATCGGATCGTTGCGAAGAAAGTAATTGATCGCCGCGTTGCCGGCATATGCGAGTTGTTCGGTTGTGAAAGCCATATAGCATTTGCTCCAAGTATGACAAAGGTTAGAAACCATGTCTTCTTGGGCCGGCGAACCCTGTACGCCCGTGTCGAATGACCACGCCAGTTGACGATGCTGGGATTCAGTCAGAAGGCAGACGAAAGCAAATGTACGCTAACCTATTGGCTACTGTCAAAAACAACACTATGGTAGTAAAAGGCGTGCTACGCTTCCCCAATGGAGTATCAAGAAGCTAAGCGCCTAGGGCTAAAGAAATACAATACCGGCCGCGCATGTAAAAAAGGTCATATTGTTGACCGCTATACAAGCACTCGTACCTGCACTCGCTGCCAGTATGAAACTTTAAGCAAATGGGTTGACCTGAATCCAGATAAGCACAGAGCTCAAGGACGCAATTGGAAACGTCGTAATCTAGAACGCTATCATACAGAGCCGGAAAGATCCAAGATGAGGGAGCGTTGGCGCGCTAATCGCGGATTTCCTACCCCCACACGTCCGACACCTACTAATTGCGAATGTTGTGAACGAAAGCTGGAAGGTGGACGAAAGACTCACCTAGACCATTGTCATGAGACTGGCGGATTTCGCGGTTGGTTATGCGGTAGCTGTAACCTTGGAATAGGGTCCCTTGGCGATACAATAGAAGGATTACAGCGCGCTATCGAGTACCTTAGGCGCGCCGAGTCCTAGATCAAAGTCAGTTCGGGTACCGCGACGACCAACTTGCCGCCCCAATGTTTGACCTGGGGTGCGAGCTTGCGAACAATCTCATCCCGCCAGTTCCACGGTAAAATCAGCGTGTACGGCGGTCGCTGCATCAGCAAGACTTCTTCTGAGACCACGGGTATGCGGCTGCCGGGTAGAAACTTTCCCTGCTTTGCGGAGGTGACATCACCCACCATCCGAATGGAATCCGACGTAGCTCCACAGTAGTTCAAAAAAGTGTTGCCCTTCGCCGCTGCACCATAGGCATACACTTGTGCATGGTCATGGAGGAAACGATTGAACTTCTCTTTGACATGCTTCGCGCGAAACGCAAACGCTTTATAGTTGTCGAGTCGCGTTAGCCACGACTCTTCCGCGTGCAACGTGAACACCGCCTTGCTAGCGGGACGGGGTTGCTTCGAGACATACAACCGCAAACTACCGCCATGTGTCGGCAATCGTTCCACATCATAGACGTGCAGCTTGCACCGATTAAGCAGCGGCTCTAACGCAGTGAGCGACAGATACGAATAGTGCTCGTGATAAATCGTATCGAACTGGTTGCTGTCCAATAGCTCCACCACATGGGGGAACTCAATCGTTGCAGTACCCGTAGGCTTAAGCAGCCGTGCAATCGCTTTGACCGCCCCTGCCAAATCAGGAATGTGCGCCAACACATTATTGGCGATGACCAAATCCGCGTAGTTGTCAGCGGTCGTCATCTCCGTCAAGTGTTCGATCATCGTTGGCACGCCGCGTGCAATGGCAACAGCGGCCACCGTCGAGGACGGGTCAATACCTAGGACATGGCAGCGGCCTTTTAAATTTTCCAACAAACTGCCATCGTTGCTGCCAATCTCAATCACGTTCGAGGTCGGCCCTAATTCCAGGCGCTTGTAAATCATGTCGCAGTAGCGGCGCGTATGATCGAGCCATTGTTTGGACCCCGACGAGAAATACACGTAATCGTCAAAAATATCCCGCGCCGATACGTCATAGTCGAGCTGCATCAAGAAACAGGTTCCGCATACAACCGCACGCAAGGGGTAGTATTTCTCTGGTGCCTCTTGCGTTCGTAAGAACGCATTCGACGGAGGCTGCGATCCTAGATCCAGCATCTCGTGCAAATGACCGCTGTAGCACGCGCGACAGAACGTACGCCGGTCGGTATGCGGTGCCTTCACTCCCCGCCGCTCCTGGGAGTTGGCGTCTTACCTTTGGGTTTCCCCTTCTCCGCTTCACTGCCGGCATGTTTTGTGAGCGCTTTGTCGATCGCAGACTTCATACCGTCCTTTTGATCCTCTTCGCTCGCACCTTCGATGCCCTCTTTGCCGATCTCCATCTTGTGAAGATGCAGCGTCATACTCCGACGCGGACCACCATTAATACCTGGATCTTGGTCCTCGCTCGTCGCGCCGACATGCGCCAAGCCGCTGATCTTGATCTTAGAGCCGACCGGCGGCATCTTGTCCATACCCAGTTTCGCCAAATGGTGGTGTTCAAGGTACAACCGTGGTGGCGATTGATGTTCCGCGCTACTCGACGGACTGTTAGCTCCCACTAGTGAGCCTTTAGCTTTGCCCTTCTCAGTGGATATTTTCTTCGGTGTAAAATCAGCCATAACCATTTCCTATGAGCTGTAAGCGCTCGGTTCCGTCTCCACGTCGTGCTTATCCCCTAATACTACCGTGCCGTGCCAAGTCTTGCCCAACGGCTTCAAACACAAAAGACCCCCCTCATCGAGGTCTAACGCTACCCGATCGTCCGTAAGCCATTGGCTGATTTCTCGAATGTTGCTACCTGACGTGACCAGCAGCACGGGCCCTGGCCGTTTTTCATCTAATAACGCCTTGAACCAACCCATAAAACGCTTACAGAACTGATTCAGCGATTCGCCTTCGTCGGGTATTTCGTTCGGGTGCTCCATGTAGTATTTGACAATCGGCTTGTTTGGGTACTTTTTGCTACCTAACATCTTTTTACCCAAATTCCAAGTGCGCGCCTCGTCGGTGACTTCGATATCCACCGGCTCTGCATCCCCCGACTGGATAATCTCGGCTGTCTCCATCGTACGCTTCAAAGACGGCGCATAGATGCATGCCAACGGTTTCGGGAGGTCCTTGAGATACTGCTGGGCGGCGATGATCCCCATACGCCCTTCATCTGTCAGGGGGAAATCGAGCCAACCATCCGATCGCTTGAGCGCGTCTAACGCTGTCCGCCCATGACGCATGATGTAAACCGGCTCCTGACTATTGCCAAGCGCTTTGCTCATGGCCGCCTTCGCGCCTTTGACGCGATCGGCTTCTACCCCGGAGGCATATCCTGTTCTTGCCATTGCTAGTAGCCGGTCATGGTCATGCGCTTCTTTAACACATCTGCTTCCACAAGTCGATTCTGCGCAGTGAGGATGCGATTGGCTACTTCGTAGCGTGACCACATGAATTGACGAATCATTTCATTGAGGTTTTTCTTCAATTCTGAATCAGTCAGGTTATTTTGGAAGATATCATGTGCTAGTACCTCAAGACCCGTTCGATAGGCGTCGAAATCCGTCAAGCACTGCTGATCCCCCAGCTTGACCCGGCCGCCGACCGGATGCGAGGTGATGTTGCGATAGTAAGGGGTTTTGGCAAAATGCACCGGACCCCGCAGCACGGCATTGGCGAGGTCCACGAAGCACCAGTAGGCGGGGGTGCGCGGCTGCATAATCTCTTCCAACCGCTCGCGCCGGTAGATCGCATGTTCTGGCCAGACATGCTTGTGCATGACGAAATTCCACAGCAAATCCGCTCGCGTGAACGTCTCATCATCCGCCGGATAGAATGCATCCCACGCCGGTTTCTGCTCGACTTCATCATAGAGCTGACAGGGCGCAAAATACGCCAATACTTTAGGGTTCGCCTCTAAAAAGTCGATGCCCTTCTGCACTTCGCCCGGTAGCAAGTAGTCATCGTCCGCCAAAAACACGCAATAGGGGGTGCTCGACGCCAGCAATGCCGCGCGCATATTGGGAAACGGCCCCAACCGTGGGGACTGACGGATATAGCGCGCGTTGGGGTAGCTACCGATCTCGCTCCGTCCGTCATCGGAAATAATGAGTTTCGTATTCGGAAAATCGGCCGCTGTTTTCTCCAGCGTCCACATCAAAAACGGATCGCGTTCGTAGGTTGGAATACAAATGCTAAGGTTCTGCATGCGCCGCTCCGTTGGTCAGCGCGGCCGGCGGCGGTGCAGGGACTTGGGTTTCCATCTGCGGCGTAATCTGGGGGTCCAGTGTGCGCCCATCATGCGACAACCGGACGCCGCAGTTGATCCACGGCTGAATCCCTGCGCTCCACACCAAATCCGAGAACGAATAGTCCTCTGAGAGCAAATTGTCCATTGCGATCCGACCAAAGAAGAAGTGGTGGAAAGTTCCTTTGCCGTAGGACGCCACCATTTTCTTATCAATCAGCGTTTGAAACACGCTCCGCTCGATTTTCAAAAACCCGCCAGGGACAAACCGCGCTTTGAGTAGCCCTTGCTTCGGGATATTCTCCAGCGGTACTGTGGCCCCTTCGTTGTCGCGGCAAAACGGCATCGGTGGTTGGCACTTATCCGTATACAACCCGCTGACAAAGGGTTCTTCCGTATCGATCAGATTTTTCAAATCGTCTCGTGTGAAGCCCATATCGCTATCGATACAAACCATCGTGTCATATTCCGTACGCCGTAAGAATTCGTTGGCGAGGACATTCCGCGCGACATAGATATCCGACTGGCCCGCCATCGGTAGCCATCCGCCGTGAAGGCCGTTCGACTGCAACAGTCCGGCGGTGTAGAGCGTGATCGTTTGGTTACCCCGGATCGGTGTTGCAATTAAAACTTTATTGTAGTTTCTCATTTGCCCATCCCCGCGAGCGCGCCGCTGACGGCTTCCAACATCGAACTGGGCGCCTTCGTCTGCCCCCCGGCGGGCTGCTTGCCCGCACGAAGTGGTTGGTTCACGGGTACCTTTTTTACCGTAGGCGCCGCGCTGACTTTGATTGCTTTATAGGCTTCCATGAATTTCGCTTTCCATTGTGAAGGGGGAATCGAGGCCAGTACCGGCTTTAGCGCCGGAACCAAAATCGCCTTCTTCGCCGGATACTGCGGATCGCTACTGAGTAGCGTTTGCTCCAGCGCGGATAAGTCCGCGCGAGCAGTCGCCAACTCTTGAGCCGCTGCTTGCTGGCGCTGAGTCTCCTGGCTGGCATTGGTTGTCAGCTCCGTACGAAACTGCTGGCCGTTACGCGTGCGCGCAATCTCTTTGGCGTACTCCGGTGCGAGTTTGCCGGTACGCACCGCTTCCACCAAATCGGCATGCGCCTTCAACGGATCGCCTACGGTGCGTTCTTTGCCGAGCAACGTCGCCAATCGTTCCGCAACACTCTCCACCAACTCCAGCGCCTTCGTCTGCTGCGCCGGATCGTTGCTGTTGAACAACGCCAGCCAGCTCAACGTCTCGCCGTACTGCTCCGGGGTCGCACCCGTCGCCTGGATGCCGTTGACCATGAAGTCAAAGTTCTGTTTGATCTCGTCCCGTTCGGCCGTCACCGTTTTCGTGGTATCGATCAGCGTGCGGATACGGTCTTGCGTATCTTTTTTCAGTTCCTTCGGAATCGGATCGTTGAGTGGATCCGCTTTCTTAGGCTCGACCTTTGCAGGCTTCTCTCCTTCGACCGGCGGCTTTTCTTCACCCTTTTTGATGAACTTGCCGGTGGCCGGATCGCGTTCGGCGCCGCGTGCTTCGGCTTCCTCGTCAGTCTCTTCGGCTTCCGGGGTGCCCTCTTCGGGTGTTTCGCTTTCTGGGGTGTCACCCTCCGGCGTCTCAACAATTTCCTCATCCGGCGGATCGGCCGTAATCGCCTCGCCAAGAGCGGCGTCCACTTCTTCCATCAAGGTACTTTCAGGCATGGGGGCTTCCTATCGTGTTATTCAATCAAGAGGGGGCAGACGGGGACGGTAGACCGGCCGGCGGCGCGGCACCGTTAGGGCCAGGCGTGGTTTGGGACGGCGGCATGCTCGCGGCGTCGCGCGAGAGGACCGGCGCTACGATTTGCTGTGCAGTCGATGAGTCGATGGCGCCTTTGATACTGACGCTGACTTGCGGCACGATTGGCGGCGGCGGTGCACCGGCTCCTGGACTGCCGGGCGGCGGTTGACGGGGAATAAACCGTTCCACGTCGCTCTCATCACCCAACCGCAACATGGTTTCTTTCACCAGCTCGATCAACGCATTTGCCATCGGCGCATCGCCCATTGCGAACGCCCGCGCAATATCCTGGAGTGATTTCTGAATCAACGGAAGAATGGTCCCCCACGCTTGCATATCTGTGGCTTGACGCGGTTTGCCGGTGGAACCCGCCTCAATCTGAATCTCTACCAGGGTGAACAAATCCTCGATATCCATATCTGCGGGCCAAAAGGCTTTTGGACCCGCCAACCGCTGAACGTCTCGTATCTGCAAGCATTGTAGCGCTTGCTGTGCCGTGTATTCCGCCAGATCAGCGAGCATTCCTTCGAGATTATCCCGGTCAGAAGTCGTCCGAGCCTGTGTTCCTGACTGCTGAATGTTTGCCTCAGTAGCAGTTTTCGGATTACCTGGACTGTTAATTGCCGCCGAGAGTGCTTCTTGCACACCAGAGATGCGTTCCATATCGTTGAGGATAAGTGTAGGATCATAAAGCCTCATGTCGATGGCTTGTACAGGTTTCGGCGCAAAGAGATTCGCCAGCGGTATTGACGGATCGCTCGGCCGCAGCGCTGTGTACTCTTGGCTTTTAGATTCGGTAAACTTCTTAGCTTCTACCTCGTCGATCATGGTCGCGTTGAAAAGCACACCAGGTATGGAGCGCTCGCGCGTAAGACGGAAATTGCTTCGTGAGCTGCTGTACTCGTCTTGTAGCTTGTACAGACGCCAGCTTAACGACTGGGCGTGCCTCTGGCCGTCCACTTCGTAAAACGCGAAATAGAAGTACGGGTAAAACCGGCTTGTGGGATAGGGCGGGGGATAGGGTTCTTTTGCCCATTTCTTGACTCCATCAATGATGGTCCGAATTTGTTTGTCGCGTCGATCCCAAATCTCCACACAGCGAACGAACCCTGGGGACTCTTGCGCGCTGGTGTTAGTCGTAAACATCTGCGCGCTTTCGGCGGTCAACGTCCCTTGCGGCAAGGCGTTATCGATATCGCGGTTCGTCAATTCTTTCGGCGCGCGTTGGTAATAGGTTTTAGCCGTTTTCAAATCTTCCGCCGTCAGCCGAGGGAAGCGCGACAGCGCATCATCGTCTTTCGAGAGATACAACTCGTTGCCGATCCAATCCGCATCCGTATAGTTCTCGATGCAATTGATGTCGGTCGAGACTTGCATGTTCTCCGTCTCGACGTAATCAATCACAAACATCTTGTTGACGGCCAGCTCTATCTTTTCCTCCAACTCTTCGATCAACGCTTCCTTTTCCGCTTTCTGTACGTCTAGCGTTTCAGGGTCCTGATTCTGGGGGTCCTCTAGTAGCTTTTGCTGCGCAATGATGCGCGCGTGGGTTTCCTGCGCATCATTGAGTGCTTTCTCTACTTCCGGCTGCGGACGCTTCTCGGACACCATCGTACATTTGAACCAACCCTCGCCATTCGAAAGAACAGAGCGAACGCCTTTACGCGCGGGTTTTTTGAGGTTGCCTTTCTTCCACAGCGAAGAAATCACAATCTCCAGGGTACGGGCAAAGACTTGAATCTGGTAGGTGTTCGATTCGTCCACCTGCGGTGCTTTTCGCACAGAAACATCCGGGTTTCGGGCATACAATAACGCCACTAGGATGTCGATGAACGCGCCGATGAGATTGGTCGTTACCGCCCATGATAGGTCACTCGTTCCGGCGGCATAGCGCCGGTCAATCGCAATTTGCTTACGGAAATTTTCATCGAACTTGCGGGCGTCCTCGTAGTGCTTCCACAACTTTTCGACGAGTAGCAATTCGGCTTCTTCGTCCTCTTTGCTTTGCGGTTCCTCTTGGTCAACACCCTCATCTTTCCCTTCCGTCGCCTGGCGGGGATCACTTTGAATGCCGGCAGTGCCGCCCGTCACATTGTTCGAGGCGCCAGAGGTCGCCATGCGCTACTTCCCTGGGGTTAGAACGTGTGGGGGTTCGCTGGGCGTTGTATTCACCAACAGATCCGGTGCCGGATGCTTCTTCGCCAAGTTCGCCATCTCGGCGCGCGCATCGAGTATCGGCCCTAAGTTAGTTTCCTTCGGTCGCTTCCGGTGCAGCGCGGGTACCATGTCATCGTTGAGCTTGGCCGGCGTTTTGTCGGTCGAGCGCGGTGCGAAACCCGGTCGGGAATGGATCACGGTAAACTCCTAGGGAAAAATCCGACTTGGTTCGGCAATACGATCGGCGTGGAATACGTGAAAGGGGCAACCACTACACCTTGCTGAACAAGCACCGCGGGCCAGACATTGGTTTCGGTCGAAAGCAACGTCTTGCCAGCAAGGATCGGCGTACTGCTGTTCACGACCGCTTGGGGTTAACCGTACCGGGTTCCGTCTGCGCATACGGGACGACGGTAGCAACCGCTGCTGCCCGAACGATGGGGGCGTGAAATTGCGGTACCCCAGAAGCTACCACCATGGCCCGTGCCGCCTCTCTAACACCGGGAGCTGCGTGAACTTGGGCCATTATAGAATCCTCCAGATGAATGCGAACAGGCCGAGTTTGGCGACGCCGTAGCCAACGAGCGCGGATACCAACTTGGAATAGTGCGCTTTGATAAAAGCAACAATCTTCGACTTTTCAGCGGTCGCTGCCGCTTGAAGCTGAGTAATCGGTAATCCCGATCCGGTGGTAACTTCTGCCATCGTTATCTCCTAAAAATAGCGTACCTTGGGCTTCTCGTTGCGATCATTGTAGGTGAGCCACGCCTCCGTGAACGGCACGAGTATAGGTCGGGAGGTCACCGAAGGCAAACGGGCGTCCATCATCTTATCCACCATGCGCCCTATCAGGCCGCAGACATCGGCTTTGTCATCCCATCGCCCGCCGGGAAATTTGACCAACTGCTCGATGCAATTATCCGCCCACGCGCGGCGAATGGGGAAATGCACCGTGCCGGCGGTCGCCCTTGCGTGAAACGCTTGTAGCTTTACCGCCTTGTCATCGAGCGAGGGTAGCATCTCGACGGCGACGAACTTTTGAGAGTGCTGCATGGCGCTGCGAATCGCGGGGCCGATCGCTTTGTCAATCAACCCCCCTTCATTCGCCCATCGGACGGGTTTCCACAACCCCACCAGTTTGATGAACGCAGCAATTGCTACATCCGTCTCGCACTGTTTACTCCACCAATCGATTGCCCACAAATCCCCGATCTTATCGACACCCCAAACGCCATGTTCCGAAAAGTCAGGTTCCTTCTTCCCGTGGCGCGGCTCCATCACGGCGTAATCCGACGCTCCATAGATGCGCAAACTTTTTGGCAGGGCATCCAACCCCTCATAGGTGCGAATCACAAATCAACCCTCGTCAAGTCCGGGTCGTACATTTTGAACATGTCGCGGTTAAAGTGGACACCAGTAAAGGGCGCGGGCCTCTGCTGAAAGAGCGCGGCCCAGGTTCGCGCCGCACGCGGATTGTCCCTCCAAACCGACCAATGCTCACGCGGCCAGAACTCGGGCCATAGAAACTCCCCTGGCTTGCGGCCGAGTACGTCATCCTCGCGCTCGCACTCGGCAGGAATGCAAAGCACATCCCACACCTGGCCATCACGGCAATGGATGAGGCCGCTTTCTCCTTCGTAGTTCTCCGGCAAGATTGACCCCACCAAATCTTCTTCGTGCCATCGGGTCATAATTAAAATCACGCTCATCCACGGTTTGGCGCGCGTCATCGCCGTGTCGATGTACTCCGCGTAAATCTTCTCGCGGATGGTAGGTGAGTCCGCTTGCTCGCGGTTAGCGACCGGGTCATCCAGAATCAGCAAGTCGCAACGGTTGCCGGTGATTCCCGCGAGCATCCCGGCCGCCATCATGGAGGACCCGTTTGTGAGCGACCAGTCATCGATTGCCCGTTGATCCTCCGCTAAGGTCGGTCGGCCTTCCCACAACGCCGAGTAGCGGGGGCTACGTACCACCGAACGCACCTTGCGGCTTTGCTTGGCGGCGATCCCCGTGGCGTAGCTGCCGATGATCACTTGAGTGTTGGGCTTGCGCCCCATGGCCCAGGAACCCCCCACGACCGGCGCGTAGGTAGACTTCGCACATCCAGGGGGGCCTAAAATAATTTGCCGCCCGCGTGGCGTCTCGATACAGGTTTGAATCTTCTGCATCATCAGGACGTGGTGCAACGCCAGTCGCGTCTCTACCGGCTGGTAGAGAACCGGCTTGTCCTCGAAGCGATTGATCAGCTTGCCCGTTGCAGGATCTTCTTCGTCCGCTACGTCAAGCAGCGGCACGCCGGGGATGTCAATCGATTGGCTGTACTCCAGAAGGCTGGCGCGAGCACGCTTGCGACGGAGGTACTCTTGTGCCGCCCATTCCGGCGAGACGGCTTGGTTCACGCGAGCAGCGGATCGATGTCAGGAAACGAATCCGCTGGCCCATGTACTAATTTGCTACTAACGAGAACAGAATTAGTAGTTCCACGTGGAACCGTCACCATCGCCTGCCGTCCGCCGATTCTGGGAAGTTGTTTCTGCTCGATGATGGCCACCAACTGCTCATCGGTCATCCCCGCTAGAAGCGCGGCCTGCCGCCGGCTCGCGGGCACCTGGATAATCGCCTGCGACGGCTTGCCGTAGCCCCGGTCCAATATCGCTTCGGCCGCGCGGATCTTGTCGCGATCCTCCACCGCCGTCTCCATGGTGTCCGCCAATAGCTCGATGGCCCTAGGGGCATGCTCGCGCGCCAGCTCGTCAATTCCTTTGCTCATATCGTGAAGATACTGGAAAAAGGGCTGCCAGGGCAAATTTTAAATATGAGACAAAAGAAGATAAATATTTGCCTTGAGACAAAAGAAGATAGATAGCTGGTGGAGGCGCTTGCAACAAAGCCCCCGCTCGCCGCCAGAAGCCTACCTCCTGAAAAGGGCCCCTCACCCCCTCTTCCCAATTCTCAAATAATTCAGCCTTGTTACTAACGGGTAACACCGAGACATTACGAGACAATAGAAGATTGAACGGGCCGCGCCAAGCTGTTCCGATTGTTCCTAGATGATGAGTATGAGACGCCAGAAGTAGGAACAGCCATAATTCCCGGTAAAAAGCCGATATCTGTTCCTACTGTTCTTACTGTTCTTATATATATATAAAAAATAGTTATGATATATATGTAATAATAGGTAGCGACCCCAATTAGTGAAACACAGTCGGAACAAGTCGGAACAGCCAATACAATCAATGACTTACGCGTGCCTACTTTGCCAAACTCACTTTTCAAGTCGGAACACTAATAAAATCAATGACTTAGCTAAGCGCTTGTATCTCGCATTGTCTCATGTTAGGGTTTTCTTCTTTTCCCAGGAGTTTTTCAATGCGTAAACCCGACTACCGCCGCACCCGCCTGTTACAAGACGGACGCCATGCGCTGGCATTATTGAAGGCCGGCCGATCGATCCCGGAGGTGATGCTAGTCATCCCTGGCAGTCGCGCACGGCTCTACCGAGCGATGAATACAGCTCGCGATCCGTTACTTTTGTGACGTACGTCTCAATTTGTATCAAAATTAACTTGACAACGATTTCCACTAGAGTAAATTGGTGTTGTCTCGAATTGTATCAAACAACCAGGAGTAAAGAGCCATGGCGTTTATGCAGATGTTCATTTATCGAAAAGGCACGTTGTATTCAGCCGAGTGCAGCAAATGCGGCGCTACGCTCTACACGCACGAATGGACGAATGACGACCACAACGAACGCCGCGACGCTATGCAAGCCGGCACGCTGCGCTGCGACGAATGCAGCGGCACGGCTAACCCTGAAACATTCTCTCAGATGCCCGGCCGATGGTACGCGGGACGATACAGCGCGCCCGGCTATATGGACTGCACTAGCTGGAGCTACGGCAAGAATAAACGCGTGTTAGAGCGAGAATTGCGCGATATGTACGGCGAGTAGATAGCAGCCTGTAGCGACTGCTAACGCGGTCGTTATGGGGTACGATCTAACCCACTAGGAGTAAAGAGCCATGAGACAGAAAACAATTGACCTATACCAGTTTGATGAGCTTAACGACAAGGCGAAAGAGAAAGCGCGCAGCTGGTACCGCGAAACATCGGCCGACGATACGTTTTGGAGTGAGCATATCCTTGAGGATGAGGCGCCAGCGCTCTTAAAGCGACTAGGCTACTGCGATCCTAAGATACAGTATCGCGGTTTTTGGTCACAAGGCGATGGGGCTTGTTTCTCCGGTACCTGGTACTCATCGAATTGCAAGTATGCCGAAGTGATAAAGGATTACGCGCACGATAAAGAGGTTGCACGTATTGCCGATGCTTTCGGTACGCTGCTATTTGCGCACCCTGGCATGTCGGCAAGTCTCACGCATCGCGGACACTATCCGCATGAGATGAGCATATCGTTTGACGTAGAGTTTGACGCGGAAGACCACGATTCGAGCGACGATGCACAAGCAGAGGAAGAATTTATAGAGCTATCGCGCGATTTGATGCGTTGGATATACAAGACGCTAGAAGAGGCGTACGAAGGGGCTAATGCGGACGAACAGGTTGACGAGAATATCCGCTGCAATGAGTACGAATTCACCATAGACGGCGACCGCGCGTAGTTCGCAGCCTGTAGCGCGTCGCAGCGTGCTATGGGGTACGATCAATAACCAGGAGTAAAGAGCCATGAGTGACGAAAACAGTTTGAAAGAAACCGGGCGCTGCGCCGCTGAATCGATTGTCGAGATGGTAGCCGCGCTCGAATGCGACTACAACCGGTATACGGAATTGCGCGATAGCGACATGGATGATTTAAGCCAGGAAGAGAAAGACGAATTGCAAGAGCTTGCAGATTCAGCGGGCGAATGCAACAGCCGCGAAGAGGCGGAACAGCGCATACAAGAGGACGCGCTATCAGTCGAAGTCCGCAGCGAATGGCACGCACCAGGCGACGCGAATGGCGTACAGGATGCAGAGTTTATGATCCTGCTATCGACTGGCGGCCCTGCATCACGCATTCGTGGCGAGTTATCAAACGGCGAACCGGATCGGGCATGGCTCGAAGTTCAAGACTGGGGTACGCCTTGGACGCGTTACTTTGACATTGAACAGGACACACTCCTGGCGTATGCCCGCTGCTTTTACTTTGGCGAGTAGGAGAATCCCTTGACTAGAAAACATTTCTTGATGATATCAGCCGCTATCAAAGCGGCACGTGCTAAGATTATCGATTGCGAGCCGGTAGAATCTCAAACCGACTTGCTCGATGGTACCAGCTATGCAGCCGACTATGTAGCCGATGCCCTAGCAGCCGATAACCCGCACGGGTTCGACCGCGCACGCTTCCTACGGGATTGCGGAGTACAGTCATGAAAATAAAACCCGAACATTACGCATACATGCGCGATGCAATGGCGCGCGTGCTGAAGGACAATCAAGGTATATCCGCAGCGAGTTATGCCGCTCAGGGGCTCACGGATAGGAGGTTCCGCTGGGATTTATTTTGGGCGGCGAAACTCAGCCAGTGGGTGTCCGACAACGTGTATAAATACGCGAATGATGCTCATTTGGATACCGCGCTACGGGCAATCGTTAAAGAGCTGGGGGTCTCATGAGCATCCGCTACCATAAAGGCTACTGGACGATATTTAGCAAGGGTAAGCCCGTACTGGCATGCGAGAGTTTCAAATCCGCATGGAGCGCGGTATACGCCCTGTACGCAGAATTTGACTTGTCCTGATTACCGCTTGTAGCATCTGCTTCTTTTTCTCAAACAGTAGGAGCCCCAATGAAATATGAATTTACTGGTGAAACAAAAATAGTGTTTGGTGTTACTTTAAAACGCATCCGCGCGTTAGTGTCGTTTGGCACAGTAGTTAAAGGCGATATCGGCGGATGGCTTGAAAAAGAAGAAAACCTTGCGCGGGTGTATGGCAACGCGTGGGTGTCTGGCGACGCGCGGGTGTCTGGCAACGCGCGGGTGTATGGCAACGCGCGGGTGTATGGCAACGCGTGGGTGTCTGGCGACGCGCGGGTGTCTGGCAACGCGCGGGTGTCTGGCGACGCGCAGGTGTCTGGCAACGCGCAGGTGTATGGCAACGCGCGGGTGTATGGCAACGCGCGGGTGTCTGGCGACGCGCAAGTGTCTGGCGACGCGCGGGTGTCTGGCGACGCGCAGGTGTC
>Ga0210403_10000396_pt1 | contig 46525 bp, 47 predicted proteins | sample IncBWC19MmetaG_FD_150863 | JGI IMG/M metagenome (GOLD analysis project Ga0210403, IMG submission 150863) | Forest soil microbial communities from Barre Woods Harvard Forest LTER site, Petersham, Massachusetts, United States - Inc-BW-C-19-M | ecosystem: Environmental > Terrestrial > Soil >...
CGTTCTCGACCAATCGCCAGTAGCGATGCGTCTTGCCGTCCTTCTTGCGCGTGCTCGCTCGCAGAAACATCGAGCGCTATCACAACCGATGCCGCGTCCAAAGAAAAGGGGTCAGGTCGGCACTACATCGCCAAAATCGCTATCAGCCGTGCGCAAGTGCCTGAATGCACTCACAACGCGCGTCAAAAATGGGCAATCTCAGGGGCTAACTGCGCAACTTAGGCTAGACCTGGAGTGGATCCCACGCACAATTGGGGAGAGCGGCCCTACGCAAAATTGCTGATTGCTCCCCACTTCACCAGGAAATCGACGAACGCCCTAAGGCGAGGCGTTGCACTGGAGTTTTGGGGATACAAGGCCCAGATGGATGGACTGTCTACCTGGTACGCGGTCAGCACGGGCTGCAGCTGTCTGCGTGCGATTTCCGGTGCGGTCACGTAGCTGGATATTTGGATGAGTGCGGTCCCGGCGAGGGCTGCCTCCACCATAGCCTCGGCGTGATCCAGCCGTAGATTCCCGCGCACCGACACGCTGATGCGTCGCTTGTCCCGCTGGAACTGCCACGGTTGGGCACGCCCGGTACTGGGTATTACGAACTGGATGCAATTGTGTTGCAGCAGTTCTTCCGGGAGCTTCGGCTCACCGTGTCGCTTGAGGTATGAGGGCGTGGCGCAGGTCGTGAGGGTGCCGCTCGCTAAGCGGCGCGCCACCAGGCGCGAGTCGCCAAGCTTGCCAATGCGGACAGCGACATCGAACTTCTCTTCGACAAGATCGGTGATGCGATCGGAAACGTGTACATCGAGCTGAACCTCCGAATACTGGCGCGCGAACTCCGGGAGCATGCGCGCGAGGTGCAAGCGCCCTATCGACAAGGGCAGCGTTACGCGCAGTAGTCCGCGTGGGGATTTATGTGCGTCGGTCAAGACATGTTCGGCTTCCTCCAAGTCAGCAAGGATCTTCTTGCATCGCTCGTAGTAGGCCGACCCCTCAGGTGTCAGAGTGATGCTGCGCGCCGTTCGCTGTAACAGTCGAACGCCATGACGAGATTCAAGCCGTGAGATTGCCTTGCTGATGCCGGAAGGTGAAATGCCGAGTCGGTGCGCTGCGCGCGTGAAGCTTCGTGCTTCGGCCGCGTGAACAAATGCCAACAGTCCAGACAGATAGTCCATGGGCTAATTCCAAGAATGACAGAATGTCATGATAACTTGGACCTGGATCTGGTTCACTCCGCGGCGTTTACCACGTATGTTTCAGCCACTCTAGGTGAACTATTACGGAGATGGATTATGAGTACGATCATACGCAATGCGCTCGTAACCGGCGCGACTTCCGGCATCGGGCAGGTCATCGCCGAGACGTTGGCTGCGCGCGGTGTCCGCGTCATTGTGTCGGGTCGGGATGCAGCGCGTGGCAACGAAATCGTAAAGAATATCCGCGCCCGCGGGGGAGATGCGCGGTTTCAAGCTGCCGATCTGGCGACCGCGGCCGCCGCATCGGACCTTGCCAAGGTATCGGAGAAGCTCCTCGGCAGCGTTGACATTTTGGTGAACAATGCCGGCATCTACTCATTTGGGCCAACTGCCGAGACCACCGCGGCGGCGTTCGACACGATGTTCGCGAGCAATGTGCGTGGCCCTTACTTTCTTACGGCACGGCTGGCACCCATGATGGCAGCCCGCGGATGGGGGCGGATAGTCAACATCACGACCATGGCCGCGCGTATCGGCATGGTTGGAGGAGCCCTCTACGGGTCCACCAAGGCGGCCCTGCAACTGCTGACACAATCGTGGGCCGCAGAGTTCGGTCCGAGCGGTGTGACGGTGAACGCCGTTGCTCCGGGCCCCATTCGAACCCCGGGGACCGTCAGTATGGGCGACGCCTTGGAACAACTTGCCAAAACCACGCCCGTCGGCCGCCCGGGTACGCCGGCCGAAGTGGCTGACGCGGTCGCTTTCCTGACATCCGACTCGGCCGCCTATGTCAATGGCGCCACGATTGCAATCGACGGTGGACGAACGGCCGTGTAACTCGATCTCGTCAATTCAGTCGTAACACGCATCGCGGGCTGTACACGCGATGCGTTACTTCTGCTGCACCGCCGCCTCGGCGCTGGCCTTGAGAATCGGCATCAACTCCAACTTGCTGCAATGCAGCTGAACGGTTGCGCTCCGGGGATGAGACGCGCATCCTCGAAAATACGCGGTTCACCGCGAATACAAAAACGCGGTTTCGGCGCCCTTTATATCCATTATTGGAGGAACAAAATGCAAACTCTATTTAAAGCTCTCACCGTCGGCGCCATCCTTGCAATCGGGACCGGCGCGGCCCTTGCGGCGGACACCGTAGTCGGGATGTGGAAATTGAATCTCGCAAAGTCAACGTACTCTCCCGGACCGGCGCCCAAAAGCCAGACACGTACTTACGCTGAATCGGTACAAGGCATGAGCGTGACAATCAAAACGACGGCGGCAGACGGCAAGGAATCCACGACGACGACGAGCTTCAAGGTCGATGGCAAACCCTATGCCGTCACCGGCAATCCTGACTTTGACATGGTATCGCTCACGCCGGTGGATTCGTCGACAACTCATATCATCCAAACAAAAGCGGGAGCCACCGTCGCCACCGGGGCTCGCACAGTATCGAAAGACGGCAGGACGCTGACTGTCGCGTTGAAGGGCACGCGTGCAAACGGCGGGAAGTTCGACGAAGTATTAGTCTTCGACAAGCAGTAGTGGCCGAGTCAAGAGGTAACTGAAGGGGGCCTCGAGTGTGACCCCCTTGGGGTCGCACCTCGGCACGAATCCTATTCTTCGATTGCACGATCCAATCTTCTTAAGTGTTCGCGAAATCCTACGGATGGGTTTATGGCGCGTGCGCTCAGGTACTCCGCAAACCGCGTCTGCTCACGTAACGAGATGCCGGCGCGCATTTTTTCCGCTTGCTGACGCTCAGTCTCTCTAATATTCGTTGCAGCAACCATGATTTCTTGAAGTTGTTCCTCGGGCATAAAAAGTACGCCGTCGGAGTCGCAAGCCACCATATCCTGTTGTGTGATGTTCCAAGGTCCAACGCGAGCCGATTGCAAACTATCTGCCGGACGCGGATCGAGACGCTGCGGTCCGGTCGCCATCGTGCCCAGGCTGAAGAGCGGCAAGCCGAAGCTTACCAATTCGTCGGTATCCCGATGCAGCCCCCAAATCACAATGCCGTGCAAGCCCGCCCTCTGGGCTTCAAGCGTGACCAGATCGCCAACACATGCCTCATCACGGCGGCCTCCGTTATCCACAACGAGCACGTCTCCTGGCCGGGCGTGCCCCAAGGCCTCCAGAAATACATCAACGCTGCCCACGTGACGTACCGGCAATGCGCGGCCAGCGCAGCGCATCCCTCTGTGGACCGCTGTCACACCCGCAGGGGCGCAGCGCACAGGAACTCCCACACGCAAGCAAGCGTCGGCAAGATGAGGTGTACTCAAGCTGGCAAGGCGCTCCAAAACTTTGGCGTTCACGTCGCCTCCTTTAGATCCTTGACTTCAGCGGATGTTGGTTCGTAGGCCCGTGATCCTCATTTCTTAGGTTTGCGGAACTTCAGGATGAACTGGTCGGTGTGTCCACGAATCGTCTGGTCGAACACTTTGGCTGTGCGGGGGTCCGCCGGATTGGCGAGAATCGAACTCTCGGAGTCGAACTTGAAGCCCGCGGCTTCGACTTCTCGGCGCACGGTCGAAGACTCGATGCGATGCAAGGTCTCGGTTACATTTGCGGGAGCACCCGGAGCGGCGGAATGATCGAGAATCACATATACGCCACCGGGCTTCAGCGCACCGTAAACGGCCTTGTTGAACGCGGCGATGTCGACCGGGCCCATGAACTCGTCGTGTAGGTCGTGGTAATTTCGGGAGATCCAGAACAGGTCGAGGTTCTCGGGGAACTTGAGTCCCTCGAGCGCCGCGGCGGTCGTAACCGTTACATTTGGATGGGTGACGGCATAGCCCTGCAGCTCCGCGACTGCCTTGACGAAACGCTCGAACTTGAAGAAGGCGGTGGGTTCCACCGCGTAAACGTGACCCGTGGAGCCGACGACGCCGGCGAACAGACGCGTGAAATAGCCTGCGTCGGCGAGATAGTCGGCAACCTTGTCCCCCGATTTGATGCCTACGAACACCAACGTTTGCGCCGGCTTTCGGTCAGCATCCCGTGTGGTGTCGGAGTCCGGGCGCGACGCATCCGCGACCGCCATTGTCGCGGCGGTTGCATTACTTGCGTTGTCCAAGGCATTTGCCCCGGAAGCAAGCGCGACGACTGCCATCAAGATAGCCATGATTTTCATATCGACTCCTATATTGAATATTCCGGTTTTGCCCCGCGTCTCAGCACACAAGCGCAGAGAAGCAGAACCGCGAGTTGATTGCCGCCGAACGACGTCGAACTGAAAACATGGACGATGTGAAATGCGTACTTCATGAGATCACCCTGCGTGCATCGCCTCAAGCCTTGACGACGAGGTCGATCTCAACGCAGGCCCCCAGCGGCAGCGCGGCCACCGCGATCGTCGTGCGGGCGGGAAAGGGCTGACTGAAATGCTTGGCGTAGATGCCGTTCATCACGCCGAAGTCACTCATGCTCGTGAGATACACGCCGGCGCGCGCAACGTGATCGAAACTCCTGCCCGCCGCCTCGAGAACCGCCGATAGATTCCGAAAGACGCGTTCTGTCTCGGCCACGATACCCCCCTCGACCACCTTGCCGGTGGCCGGGTCTTGGCCGACCTGACCGCTGAAGTAGAGGAAACCACCGACTTCGATCGCCTGGGAAAACGGGCCGACCGGTGGCGCAAGTTCGAGCGAGGTAATAGCGGTCTTGCTCATGGAAACTCCTGTGGATACCGGGTTAGATGGTCAGGACGGTGGAGCCGGAGGTTGCGCGCGCTTCCAATGCCCTGTGGGCGTCTGCGGCGTCCTGGAGCGCAAAGCGCTGATTGACGTTAATGAGCACCTTTCCCGAAGCCACCACCTCGAACAGCTCCTTGGCGCAAGCCTCAAGCGCATCGCGTCGCTCAATGTAGTGGAAGAAGATTGGGCGCGTCAGAAACAGCGAACCCTTCTGCGCCAGTAAAACGGGCGCAATGGGATCGATGGGACCGGAGGCTTGCCCGAATGTCACCATCAAGCCACGCGATTTTAGACAATCGAGCGAGCGTAAGAAGGTATCCTTGCCGACGGAATCGAAGACGACCGGCAGTTTCTGGCCGCCGGAGATACGAGAAACCTCCGCTACGAAATCCTGCTTGGTATACAGGATCGTGTGGCTGCAGCCGTGGGCGTGAGCCATCTCGGCCTTAGCTTCCGTCGAAACGGTGCCAATGACCGTTGCGCCGAGGGCGGCCGCCCACTGACAGAGAATGAGCCCGGTCCCGCCGGCCGCGGCGTGCACGAGGATCAAGTCACCCGCCTTGACGGGATACACCTGCCGGATCAGCACCTGAACGGTCATACCCTGGAGCATCATGGCGGCTGCTTGATCGAACGAGATTGCGTCCGGTAATCTCACCAGCCTATCGGCCTCGATGAGCCGCACCTCGGAATAGCCGCCGGCGGGACCGGCATAGGCCACCCGATCGCCGACTTTCAGACCATGCACATCCTGCCCGATCGCCTCGACGGTCCCGGCACCTTCGAGACCCGGAATAAAGGGAAGCGGCTGCGGGTAGTATCCGGTGCGGTGATAAACATCGATGTAGTTGAGGCCTGCCGCCGCCTGACGCAGGCGCACCTGGCCCGACCCGGGCTCACCGACATCGACGGCTGTCCAGTTCAGAACCTCGGGCCCGCCCGTCTGCCGAATTTGGATCGCATGAGGCATACAGATTTCCGCAACACATGAAATTCCGTAATACTCTGATGCGCGACAGGTAATTCTACAAGTTCATTATTATCACGATTATAATGCCAGTACCGCACGTTTCTGTTGTTCGTCGGGAGAACGCCAGGAGACCCCCATGCTCGAAGATTTACGCGCCCTCGTTGAGTTCGCCCATGCCGGGTCCATCGCCGGTGCGGCCGGTCGTCTATTCCGGACACCCTCTGCGATTACCCGGCAGGTGCAAAGGCTGGAGGCTGCATTGGGTGCTGAGTTGCTCGACCGCTCGGTAAAGCCGCCGCGTCTGAACGCCCTCGGCTCCAGGGTGCTCGAACAAGCACGAGATCTGCTACAGCGGGCCGAGGCGCTGAAATCTCTTACGTCGAGCGACGCCGAACCTCACGGCCTCTTGCGCATCGGGCTCGCGCATGCCTTGGCCGAGGGGACGCTTATCGACCCTATTCTGGCGCTGACTGAGAAATACCCCAAGGTCCGAGTGCGGCTGTCGACCGACCTTACCGGTGAATTATTTCGCCGGCTGCTCGCCGGTGAACTTGACGTTGCTGCCGTGTTGTTGCCCGAAGGTAAAACCGCGCCTCCACCTCTTCTGACGAACATCATCGCAAGCGACCGCATGGAGATCGTTCAAGGCACCGCAGGCAACGTTGACGGTGATTGGAAAAGTTTGGGCAGAGCACTCTGGGTGCTCAATCCGCCCGGGTGCTTTCTTCGGGCGGGCCTCATCGATCGGATGGAGCGTGCCGGCTTCGCCCCCATGATTGCGGCTGAAGTCCACAACATGCATATGCAGCTGGCGTTCGTTCAGTCCGGTTATGGTGTCGGGTTGCTGCCCGCTCGCTTCATTGCCAGGCATCGTTCTAGCGATCCCGTGAAAGTATTGCGTCCTCCCTCGTTTGACCTGCACCGATCTGTCGCGATAGTCCGGGTTGGGCAACTCGGCGCCTTGGGGAAGGCCGTCGAACTGTTGGCACACGGGCTTCGGCAATTGTTTGAGGCTGCCGACACCAAGAAGCCCGTGAAGAGGCACCGCAGAGGAGTGCCCGCGAATCGGCGGCCGGCGCGACCGCCCAGGTAGTCCCCGGCCTGGCCTTGATTCCGGCACTCTTGGCACGGAAATCAAGCCTACCCCGGGCATGAATAGTGCGCATACGACAATATTATTGTGATAATAATGAACTTGTAGAATTGTCGGCTCTCCGTTAAAACGGCTGCGAGTTTGTACTTTTGTGGAGAGGAGAATGGCATGCGCATTGGTTCTGTTTCGCATTCCTTGCTGATGTTGATCGCAGGCGGCACGGCCTCCCTGATACTGACTGCGGGATCTGCGCGCGCGGCGCAGCGCGCGCAGATCGATCTGGTGGAGTTCGAGAAGATGACCTGGGTGGAAGTGAGGTCCGCACTCGCGGCGGGCAAGACGACGGTGCTCATCTACACCGGCGGTACCGAGCAACGAGGCCCCCAGCTCGCGAACGGCTACCATAACTTCGTTGCGCATGCGACGGTCGAGGCGATCGCGAGAGAACTCGGCAATGCCATCTTCATGCCCGTGTTGCCCTACACTCCGAACGATGCAGAGGCGCTTCCCGGTACCATCGGGATCACGAACGAGCTGCTCGCTGCCATGCTCGAGCGCATCACGGAGGAATCGGTCCTCAACGGTTTCCGCAATGTGATTCTGATGGGCGATCACGGCGGCGGCCAACCGCAGGTCTACCAGGACGTCGCCCTGAAACTCGACCGACGCTACAGGCCGAACGGAATTCGTGTGTTCTACTGTGACCAGGTCTATCGGCCCGCCAATGATGCGTTCGATCAGTACCTGGCGCAGCACGGCTATCCACTCGGCCTCCACGGTTACCTTTTTGACACCTCGATAATGATGTATCTCGACCAAGACAACACATGGGTGCGCAGAGATCTGGTCTCCTCCGCAGTGGGAGATCCGGTCGTCGATGGCAAGGTGCAGATCGGGCCGCAGAGTCCACAAAACGGAATCCTGGGTGACGCGCGCCGCTCAACGGCGGAGCTGGGGAAGCGCGCATTTGACATGAAGGTCGATTACGCGGTGAGGCAGATTCGCCGTTTCCTAGCCGGCGGATATTAGTGGTATCGTGAATCTCACCTCCCGGGAGCCGATAGCGGAATGCCATCGGTCCGGGATTACGCGAAAGATGCGCTAGGAGACCCCGCGATCGCCGACAGATACGGCCCTTCGTCACGGGCTTTTTTGCTGCCAATCGGCACGCATCCTCCTCAATGAGGCTGTTCGAGCTAATCATCGGGTTCATGGGGCGTTGGACTATTCGCTCTGGAGGATCCGTGTCGCCTCCAGCTCGGCGATCAAGTCCATTTCGACGCAAACGCCAAACGGCAGCTGTGCCACACAAGCGGAGCTGCGCGCATGGATGCCCCGCTCGCCGAAGACCTGGACAAACAGCTCAGAGGCCCCATCCGCGACCCGGTGAGGTTCCGTGAAGTGTGGCGCGCCGTTGACCATGACAAGGAGCTTTACGATCCTTCGAACGCAGCCAAGATCGCCCACGGCAACTTTAAGGACGGCCAGCAATTCAATGGCCACCTGCCGCGCCGCGAGCTTGGCTTGCTCCAAGACAATCTCATTACCCACCTTCCCGCAGAGTAGCTTACCGCCCTCCTTGCCAAGGCGGCCGGAGAGATAAATGTGGTCACCGGAACGAATGTACGGCGCGAATGCCGGCACATATCCATCGACGACTGGTGGCATGACGTCTGGTAGAACAATATTGAGAGACTTCAAGCGCTCGTCAATGGGCGACATGTCTTTTTTCCTTGCAAGTTTTCGCCATGACGGCCAGAAGCCGGTCGATGTCGTGTGTCGAATTGAGCAGATGTGGAGCAACGCGAATTTTGCCCTCACGCAGCGCAACCACGATCCGCTCGTCTCGCAGCGTTTGATACAGAGATTCCGTATCGTCACGGCTGCCGACTTCGATGCAACCAAATACACCGCGCTGCGAGGCCTGCCGCGGACTCGCCGGCCGATAGCCCTCCGGGAGTCGCTCGAAAAAATAGTTAATCAGGGCTTGATTGTGCTCGTGGATCAGCGCCGGACTCGCATCCAGTACGAACTTTGCGGACGCTTCCATGACGGTGAGGTTGAAATTGTATACTGTCGCCGCTTCGGCCGAGTCCCAACGGCTCAGCGTTGGCGCAGGTTCCGGATCCACATAGTTGAGGCGCGCGAAGCTCTCCACTCCCTGGGACAGCCAGTTGTAGGGTCCCGGTCGTAGCGAATCCGAGTTCTGCGTTTTTGCCCACAGGAATCCTGTCCCCCAGGGACTGAGCAAATACTTGTAGCCCGCGCAGACAATAAAGTCCGCTCCCAGACTGTGTGCGTTCATGGGTATCGCGCCGCAAGATTGACTCACGTCCAGAACCAACAAGGTCCCGTTCCTTTTGCACGCGGCGGCAAGCGAGGCGGCATCGAGCATCGAGCCGTCGTCGAATCGCACGTGACTCACCGAAATGACTCGGGTCCTCGGCGTCATTGCCGCGATCAGATCATCCGATTGTATAAACTGACCTTGCGGCACCACGACCTTAAGCCTAATGCCTTCGCGCGCCTCCATCGGCTTCCACGTTGCGTACTGCACCGGAAACTCACCCCGTGCGATGATCACCTCATCCCCCGCCGACCACTTAAGTGCGTAGGCTATCGTCGCGAGGCCCGCTCCCGCTCCGCTCGTCAAAGCGATCTCATCCGGGCTCGCGCCAATCAAGGTCGCCAACGTCTGACGCAAACTCGCGGCAACGGAGAAAAAGGACAGGTCATCGACGATGTGCGGCCTCATCTTTGCGGCAACAGACGCCTGCAGCGCATTGAGCGCGACGCGGGGTACCACGGCGTGCGCCGCGAAGTTCAAGTACGTGACATCTTCGATCGGAAACCATTCATTTTTCCAGTCAATCGACTGCATTTCGCACTCCAGGTATTCCACGCCGTATCCGGCGCCTCTTTATCAAAGGACTGTCCCCGCCGCCGTGCCGGTCAAGTGCCCGAAATGCAGCGCGGTCACCGGCTGCGGCGCAGCACGCGGCGCCCATCGCCATCGATTTATTCAAAGCCATCTCCTGCTCCTCATACTTTAGAATTTGCCAACGACAGCATCGCGCACGAGTACGTTGGTCCGAACTCTGTAAATATTGGCGCGCGCTTTGAACGCGCGTTTTGAACACGTATGGCAATTTCATTTTAAAATCAGTTCACGAATATATTCTCTGCGCAGAACTTTTCTGTATTCACTCCGGCCTATTCTGGCCTTGTTCTGACACTCGGTGCTACAGATCACTTTCTTGGCCACCGCTTCTTCCTCGACGCCTCGGTCTAAAGCCGCCATGTTCTTATACGTGATCCACAGAATTATATCGGGATGATCCGGAGATGGTGGAGTGGACTCGAAGACCTTGTAATCGATGATTATCCCAGCTTTCTTCGTGGCTTCCATGGTCGGCTTCCATGTCGAATTTATCCAATCGAGGTACTCTTCAAAATGCCCGTACTCAATCCCCATCTCTTGCACGAGAGTGACCGGGCCCTCAGAATAATTGCGCTCATCCGCGGCACGTGCATCAAGCGAAAGTAAGGAAGCTGCGAAACATATGGATAGAATAATAGTCTTGGTCATTGTCTGTTCTCCTGTTGCAATAAATCTCTACTCGGCGGATGTTTGAAATCCCCTGAAGTGCACTTTGCGCACGGCGGGAAAACCCTGTGCGTAGCCTTTTAATGCTTGGGTTTCCTGTATATCAGGATGAATTGATCCGTCTTGCCGCGAATCGTCGGATCTTTCACGTTGGCGGTTCGGGGATCGCCGGCATTGTGAAGCAAGTCGCTCTCGCCATCGAGCCTGAAGCCCGCGGCTTCAACTTCCGACTTGACCGAGGCCTCATCGATCCGATGCAGCGTGTTGGTGTCGCGCAAACCGGAGCCGGCTTCCGCAGCGTGGTCGATGATGACGTAACGTCCACCGGGTTTCAATGCCGCAAAGACGGCCTTGTTGATTTTTGCAAGGTCGGCCGGGGCAAAGAACGGATCATGAAGGTCATGATAATTCAACGAAATCCACACCAGGTCCACAGGCTCCGGCACCGCGAAGTCGTTGACTGGCCCGGCGATGATGGAAACGTTCTTAAATTGGGGATACGGCATCGATCCGTTCGCGGGTAGCGGTTGCTTCAGGAAAGCTGCGAATTCCGACGGAATGAAGGCATAGACGTGACCCTGCGGTCCAACCGCGCTCGATAGTATGCGGGAGAAATAGCCCTTGCCGGGAATGAAGTCTGCAACCTTCTCGCCGCTTTTGACACCGACAAACGTCAGTACCTCTGCGGGTTTGCGATTCGCGTCTCTTTGCCGATCCTCATCCGGGCGATCCTGATTCGCGACCGCATTTGCGACATGGGGCGGAACGGCATGGTGTGCCGAAGTCGTGGCGCATCCGAAAACGACAAAAGCTGCCGCGATTGGAAACAACGATCGCATGTTCCGTCCCCCGTCGATGAGTTTTGAAGACTTCAAGGCGTAACCACTGAGTGGCAAGCTCTTCAGCAAAGCCTCGTGAATGGCTTTCATATTCCTAAAGCCTCGCCGTAGAACCTGGGGTAAGGCACGACCGTAGGCTTCGATCGCGTGAGTTCTATTCGTACTGGTCTCGACGCCTTCGTTACTTCTCATTGGAACTCCTCATGACGTTTTATCCACTCTCAACTCTATGTTTGTACCTTCGACTCTTGTAGTTTCGGCAGCGGCCATCGGGACGAACGACGCAAGATCGCCATCAGACCATCACACTCGATAGTCGCCAGTCCCACAAAGATCGCCACCACCCCACTTCCGACTCGCAAGCTGATCGATTCATTTAGTATTATCCAGCCGCTGAACACCGCCACCAACGGTGTGACGTAGGAGATCGTCGAGAGCGTGCTGGCGCGCATTGTCCTTAATAACGAGTAGTACATGCAAATGCCGCGGCGGAACCCGCAAGTCCAAGATACAGCACGGCCAGGGTTGCCCCCAGTGAGTAGTGGACGTGGCGCCATTCGCCGGTGATCGTGCAGCACAAGGTCTGGGGCATCTGAACCTTGTTCCCTTAATGCGCCAGATCCATTTTCTTCAGATGCGCATCGAGCCACTCGAGGACGGTGTGATACCACTGCACGCTGTCGGCGGGCTTCAGCACCCTGTGGCTCTCGCTGGGGAACACCAGCAGCTTGCTCTCGATGCCGCGCCGCTGTAGCGCGGTGAAGACGCCCAGCCCCTGCGACACAGGATTGCGGTAGTCGAGCTCGCCGTGTACGACGAGCATCGGCGTGCGCCACTTCGCGACGTAGTCCAGCGGGTTGACACGCTCATAGGCGACCGGGTTCGTGTACTGCGGGCCGCCGCCTATGTCCCATTCGGGGAACCACAGCTCCTCGGTCGCGTAATACCACATGCGCAGATCGAAAATGCCGTCGTGGCTCACCATGCAGCGAAAGCGGTCCGGCCAGTTGCCCTCGATCCAGTTCATCATGTAGGCGCCGTAGGAGCCGCCGAGCGCGCACACGCGCTCGCCGTCGAGCCACGGATAGCGCTCGAGCGCGGCGGCGAGTCCCTTCTGCAGATCGACCAGCGGCTTATCGCTCCAGTCGCCGCTGATCGAGTCGGTGAACGCCTGTCCGTAGCCCGTCGAGCCATGGAAGTCGATCGCCACGACGCCGTAGCCGTGGCCCGCGAACGTCTGGGCGTTAAAGGTGTAGCTCCAGGTGTTGCCGAAGCTCCCCTGCGGACCACCGTGCACCAGGAACGCGACCGGAAAACGCCGCTCCGCCGCGAAGCCGTAGGGCTTTATGACGTAGCCGTACACCGTCTCGTCATTCCAGCCCTTGAACGAGAACTGCTCGAACTCGCTCATGCCACGCGCCGCGAGCAGCTCGGAGTTCGCGTCCGTGAGGCGCCGGGGCGCGCCGCCCTTGAGCGGCATGCTGTAGAGGTCGGCGGGGCCGGCGAGGCCCTGGAGGCCGAAGACGATCTGGTCGCGCGCGACGGAGAAATCCGTCACGTCGCCGCTGGCGGTGAGGCGCTTCGGCGCGCCGCTCCCCACGTCGATGGAATAAAGCACCGCCTGTCCGAACTCCTCGACCGAGGCGATCAGGTGCCTGCCGTCGCTGGCCGCCGCCAGATGGCTGACCGAGCGGTCCCAGGCTGCGGTGAGCGGACGCATCGCCCCGCTCGCGGCCGATTTCAGCATGACGTGAAACCGATCTGACTCGAAGCCCGGCCGGTCCTGCGCCAGCCAGGCGAGGTCGCCGTTCGGCAGAAACACCGGCTGGGCGTCCCAGGCGGGGTTGGCCGCGGTGAGGTTGACGGGACTGGCCGCGCCGTCCACCGGCGCCTGGAACAGATCGAAGTTGGTGGACCATGGCTCGGTGCGTCCGGCAATCCGAGCCGAGAACACCAGCGACTTGCCGTCCGGGCTGAAGGCGTAGTCCTCTGCGCCGCCGAAGGGCTTGCCCGGAATGTCCGCATCGAGCCCGCGCGACACATCGACCGGGGTGCCCGCGGCGCCGTCGGCGCCGAGCCGCGCAGTGAAGAGGTGCGAGCGAGTGCCGTCGCTCCAGGTGTCCCAGTGGCGCACGAACAGGCGGTCGTAGAGGCGGCCGTTCGCCTTGGCATTGGCGCGCGCGTCCAGCCGCGCGCGCGTGCAGGCGAGATCGGCACAATCCGTGAACACCTCCATCGAGAGCGCCAGCGCATCCCCGGCCGGCGAGATCTTGAGCGAGCCGACCTTGAGCGGGTAGTCGGTGACGCGGCGCGCCTCGCCCGCGCCGGGCGCCAGGCGCCACACCTGCGCGCTGCCGCTGCGGTCGGAGATGAAATAGAGCGTGCGCCCGTCGGGCGCCCAGCGCGGGCTCGAGTCGTTGGCCTTGCCGTCGGTGAGCCGCTGCGACGCTCCTGGGTGGGCGCTATCGAGGAGCCACAGGGAGGTGCGACCGCGATCCGCCTCCAGATCGGTCTCGCGCTGCACGTAGGCGACGTGGCGGCCGTCGGGGGCAACCTGCGGGTCGCTCACGCGCTTCAGGATCACCAGATCCTCCACCGTGAACGGTGCGTCGGACGCGGCGCGCGCCAGTGGGACGAAGAGCGCGACGAGCAGGCATACGAGCAGCGCGGCGGGAGACGGCAGGAGACGCGACAGTTTGACTGCCACCCAAGTCGTCCCGCAAATAATGGCAACCGATGCGAAGGCGGCATAGCGCCCCAGGGGGTTGCTTGGATTGCTTGCCACGTGCTGGGTGATGTCTTGCATGCTGCCGAGATTTAACTACGCATCTGTATCTGCGTTGTGTCGCGGGTGCCGGCGCCGCTTGTATTTCTTTGTCCGATGGGCGGCGTGATACATTAAGATACAAATCAGTACGCTATTCGTTCGCCAAGAGCCGATGATCTTGGGGACCCATGCAACAACCCGATCACATCCTCATCGTTGACGATGACAAGGACATCCGCGAATTGCTGGAAGCTTACCTGCGGAAGCACGGCTTCAAGGTGACGGCCGTCGCCAACGGCAGGCGGATGAATGCGGCCGTCGAATCGAATGCCATCGACCTTATCGTTCTTGACTTGATGTTGCAAGGCGAAGACGGATTAACCCTGTGTCGCGATCTACGGGTGCTGGGCAAGGCGAAAGCGATTCCCATCTTGATGCTGACAGCTCGCAATGAGGAGGCTGATCGGGTCATAGGCCTGGAGATGGGGGCGGACGACTACATCACGAAGCCGTTTGCGGCGCGCGAGCTTGTGGCGCGCATCCGTGCGGTGCTGCGACGGACGCGGATGCTACCGCCCAATATGCGTGTCACCGAAGCGGCGCCGACCATCAAATTTGGCGATTGGGTGCTGAGCGTCACAGGCCGCCACCTGCTCGACCGGGACGGAACCCTTGTCTCGTTGAGCGGCGCGGAGTATCGCCTGCTGCGCGTCTTTCTGGATCACCCGCAGCGTGTCCTGACGCGGGATCAACTGTTGAATCTCACCCAGGGGCGTGACGCCGACCCATTCGACCGCTCCATCGATCTTCTCGTAAGCCGCTTGCGCCAGCGCCTGCATGACGGCGCTCGCGAACCGCGCTACATCAAGACGGTTCGCAATGAGGGTTATGTGTTCGCTGAAGCAATTCAAGTGCCTTCGGAGAACGGCCATGCCCAATAAATTGCGTCTTCGACCGCGCACATTGTTTACCCGACTCACCTTGATTCTGTTCACCGGCCTTTTGCTGGCGCACCTCCTTTCATTCTGGTTGGTGTTCTCGGAGCGCACGCAATCATCCATGGGCATGATGCTGCGCTTCACCTCGATGGATGTGGCAAGTTCGGTGGCGATTATCGATCGTTTGCCGGCTCAAGAGCGCGCATCGTGGCTGGCGAAGTTAAATCGCAAAAACTACCGTTACGGACTAGAACCGATTTCCGACAGCGCGCCCATCGATTCGCGGGCGGTGCCGCCAATTGTCGGGGCAATTATTGCCGCCCTCGGACCAGGCTATGCGAGCACGGCATCGGCGAAAATCATTACCGCGCACCACGCGCTGCTTCAACTGCATCTTCACGACGGGGCGCCGCTGAGCGTCGACCTTTCCTATTCGCCCGCACCGCTGCCTGCGTGGTTGCTGCCGCTCCTCGCGACGCAATTCGCAGCGCTCGGCGTACTCTGCTGGTTCGCGGTGCGCCAGGCAACCCGGCCATTGGCGCAACTCGCTCGAGCCGCCGACGCGCTCGGGAGAGACGGCCAAGGCGAAGCCCTGGCAGAGGATGGTCCACTCGAGGTTGCGCGCGCCGCCCTTGCCTTCAACTCCATGCAGCGTCGCATCAGTCACTATTTGAGTGAACGAATGCAGCTGCTCGCGGCTATCTCTCATGATTTACAGACCCCTATTACGCGCATGCGCCTGCGCGCGGACTTGATGGACGATGTGCCGTTGCGAGAAAAATTTCTGGGCGACCTGGACGCCATGCAATTGCTGGTGCAGGAGGGCATCGCATACGCGCGCGATGGCCAGGGCGTCACCGAAACCCCGTGTGTAACGGACATGAACGCATTGCTCGATAGCGTCGTTTATGACTACAGCGACGCTGGAAAAGCCGTGCGCTTGAGCGGCCATTGCGAAAGGCCCCTGCTCACGCGACCGCGAACGCTGCGCCGAATCATCAGCAATCTGCTCGACAATGCGCTGAAGTTTGGCAAAGATCCGGAGCTACTATTTCTCTCGGAAAGTGAGGAATGCGTTGCTATCGTGGTGCGCGATGCGGGCCCTGGTATTCCTGAGGATCAAATGAATGATGTGCTGCGGCCCTTCTATCGCGTCGAAAGCTCGCGTAATCGCGAGACAGGCGGGACAGGGTTGGGCTTGGCAATTGCAAAGCAGCTTACAGAACAGCTCCAGGGGACTTTGAGCATGCGAAATCGCGACGGCGGGGGTCTTGAAGTTCGAGTGTCATTGCCGCTAAAGATGGAATCTTAGCGGGTTAGCTCTCGGGGCTCGCGTACCTTTCGCGTCGAGAGTAGCGCTTTATGCGCCAGCCTTTAGTTGGATCAATGAGTTGGAGACACTTTTCGTGTGGCGCGGCGGTGTCGGCCGCGATTCGGTTCAATGTGTCGCGCGCCGCTTGGAAAGCTGCGCCATCACGCGGGCACCGCAGCCTTTGCCCAGTGGCCGGGTGCCAACCCGAAAGCACTTTTGAATTGGCGGGTCATGTGGCTCTGATCGGCGAACCCTGCTCGGAGCGCGGCCTCCACAAGAGGTATACCGCTGAGCATCAGGCGACGTGCGAGATTCAGTTGGCGCATGGTGCGGTACCGGCTCGGGCTCGTGCCAAAAGCGGCGCGAAATTGGCGCGCCAAGGTCCAGCGATCCAGATTCGCGACCTTCTCGAGCGTATCGAGACTGTGGCGTTCAGTGGGATCGGCAGCCATCAACTCGCGCGCACGGTTAAGTCCCTCCATCGATAGCCGGACCGAGACGGGGGGCCCCCTGCTGGCGGCCATCAAAGCTTCGAGGGCAAGCACAACGACCTCAGTTCTGCCGAGTTCATCGATTTCGTCATCAAGGTCCCAGAGGCGCTCGAAGCGAATCAGGCGCCGCGCAGAGAAGGACACGATGGGTTCAGAGACGAACGGCAACGATTTACCCCCCAGGGCCTGCTGCACCAACACCGGATCGAGATAAAGGATCCGGTACCGGAATCCGCCCTCCGTGCCGGGGGCACCGTCGTGCGCCTCGTCGGGATGCAGCATGTGGCACTGGCCAGGTAAGGAAATTCGCCGCACGCCCCGATAGCGGAAGGTCTGTACACCCGCGAGGGTGAGACCAATTGCATAGGTGTCGTGCCGGTGCAGACTGAAGGCCTGTGCTTTCAGCTGCACCTCCAGCCGCTCGATGCCCTCGCTTCCTCTGCCAGGAATGAGCCGATCAACCCTGTGGCGCAAGTACGCCAAGTTGCACAATCCTTCAAGATCGTGGGCTGGATATTGCGCAATAGTGGTGTCCACGTTCCGTAGGGTAACCCTCCCGCGCTGGGCAGGCCAGCCGTGGCGGGCGGGAATGACGCCGCAGATGCACCTGAAGGAGCAGAAAACCACAATATGACATTACTTGGCTTTAGACAATCGCGATGGCTTCATCTGGCTGGATGGCTCGTGCGTCCCGTGGCGGGAAGCGCGTGTCCATGTTCTGACCCATGGCCTGCACTACGGGTCGTGCGTCTTCGATGGCGAGCGCGCCTATGAAGGTCGCATCTTTCGCTCGAGAGACCACTCGCGACGTTTGCTGATCTCGGCAGAGCTGCTCGATATGCACGTTCCTTACACCATTGAGCAGCTCGAGGCAGCAAAATTGCAGATCCTCGACCTGGCGGGCGGCGGAAACAAATACGTTCGCTCCTTTGCCTGGCGTGGAAGCGAGATGATGGCGCTCGGGTCGCAGAGTTCGCGCGTACACGTCGCAGTGGCTGCTTGGGCCTGGCCGTCGATGTTCGATCCTGAAACGAAGATGAAGGGCATCAGCCTGGATATCGCCGACTACCGGCGGCCGGGCCCGCGCTGCGCGCCGGTTCAAGCAAAGGCCGGCGGCCTTTACGTCACTGCAACTCTTTCCAAACACGCAGCGGAGCGCAAGGGTTGTGCCGATGCCCTGATGTTGGATTGGGGAGGGCTCGGTTGCCGAATGTACGGGGGCAAACATATTTTTTATTGCGGACGGTACCCTGCACACGCCGTCCGCCGACCGTTTTCTGGACGGAATTACTCGCCAAACCATCATTGCACTTGCTGACCAGCGCGACATCGTAGTCATTGAGCGCCGCATCGCAATGAGTGAGCTTGCAGGCTTCCGCGAGTGCTTCATTTGTGGCACAGCGGCCAAGATTACGCCGGTGTCCAACATCGGACCATACAGGTTCATTCCGGGAAGAATGACCCAAACATTGATCGACGATTATGCTTCCAGAGTGCGCGAGCCTCATGCCCGCGTAGCGTAAACATACGGGGCGCTAAGAACGGTCGCGGGAATCTCCCAAGCAGTCGTGGCAAGTAATCCGCTCGGTCTAGAGACGAAGATATGGCGCAGTGGAAATCGGACGAAGAATTATTCGCCTGGATTCGGAACGGACTTTCAACTCCTCCTATCAGCGATGTGATGGAGCAGCTTGGGTTTCGATATCCCATGCGGCCGGCGCATATTCGCCCTTTACGAAGCGACATGGTCCTGATCGGGCGTGCTATGCCGGTACAAGATGAACTGCCGGTCGAATACGGGGCGCCAGTGCGCTTCGATGCGAAGCCGTTCGGTTTGTTGTTCGAATCGATCGAGGCGCTTCGACCCAACGAATCCTTGGGGATGGCGACGTTGTCTGTGTCATTCCACACGAGGCGGAAGCCTCGCGCACGCGCCCGGCTCGAAGCTGGCATGTCGCCGCGCAAATGGAGGCTCGCCAAGCTGCGCGCCAGACTCGATGCACAATCGTTCAAGACCCGCCAGCCGTCTTTTCCTAACCTTCAGACTCACCGATGGACTTCGGCGCATCTGATATAAATGGAGGGCGAGGGAGATGACTGCGCAAACCGAAAGCCAAAAATACGTCCGGTTCGAAATTGCCGGTCGCGCGGCCTATGGTCGGTGGAGCGGCGACGCCATCGAAGAGCTCGGGGGCTCGATATATACGGAGCCGACACCGACGGGAGCGACTTTCCACTTAGAACAGGTGCGTCTGCTGGTCCCCTGCGAACCGTCCAAGGTGATCGCCGTTGGCTTGAATTATGCGAGCCATCAGGTGTTCGTAACGTCCGCCGAAGGTGGATTCACAACGCCGGGCGGCAAGCCGCTCGATATGTCCAAGCCCGTCATTTTCGCCAAATTTCCCACCAGCCTGATTCCCGACGGCGCGAATATCGTCTTTCCACCAGGCGCGACCAACGTGCATTTCGAGGGAGAGCTGGCGCTTGTGGTCGGCAAGAAAGCGACGGGCGTGAGTGAAGGGGACGCCGGAGATTATGTCTTCGGTGTGTCTGTCTGCAATGATCTTGTCGACCGCGAGTGGCTGTTGAACGATCTTCAATGGTTCCGCGCCAAGGGTTCGGATACCTTTGGCCCAATGGGCCCGGCGATCGTCACCGGCCTTGATTATTCCAACCTGCGCTTGCGTACCTGGGTCAATGGCGATCTGCGACAAGATTCATCGACGCGGGAGCTGGTCTATTCTCCCGATAAGCTCTTGAGCTATGTATCTCAATACATAACGCTACTGCCCGGCGACGTGATCTTTACCGGCACACCCGGGAAAACGCAGCAGGTGACCTACGGCGACACGATCGAGATCGAGATCGAAGGTGTTGGCCGTCTGCGCAATTCTGTGGCCGTTCGATAGCACCGCGAGGAGAATATCCATCACCCCGGAAATCATGCGCCAATATCTGGCCGTGCACGCGCCGGAGCTCGAGGTCGTCGAGCTGACTGAGGCGCATACGACCGATTACATTTCGCGCGAGTGGAAAGTCTTCCCCGCTCAAGTCGCCAAGGCGCTGACATTGCGCGTCGGTAAGGACGCGATCATCGTCGTGACCTGCGGTGACTCACGGCTCGACAACCGCAAAGTCAGGGAGGAACTGGGCGGCAAAGGCCATATGATGCCCGGATCCGAGGCCTCTGTGATTACAGGTCATCCAGTGGGCGCAATCACGCCGCTCTTCCTCGCTTGCGTACTGCCCGTATTCTTCGACATTCGACTAAGGCGTTTCGAGGAGGTCGTGACCGCTGGGGGCTCGACCCACGCAGCCATCCGAATCCCGCCCACTCGATTTGCCCAGCTGACCGCCGCCAGGTGGGTCGATGTCTGCAAAGAGATGTAAGCCATTGGTGAAACGCGAGGATGCGGCTGTTGCGTAGCCCGAACGTCCCTTTGCAGGGCGGGCACTACCGCCTTTCGGCGTCGACAGTTTTGATTTATATAATCTAGTCATTCTGACTAGATTAACCCGGAAGAACCGCTCGCTCAAGGAAAAAGCAACCTGAGTTCCGGACGCTCTTTGAATTAAGGCGCGCGATTCTGGTCGATTACCCGGACTACCTAATTCACGCCCGATCATGGGGGCGGCGGCTTGAGGCAAGCGACGAAATCCATCTGATCGGGCGGGAACGAGCTGTGTGGTGTCGTCGGCGCCGGCAGTCCGCCTCCCCCATGATGGGACGGCCACATCAAGCAATTTGATTTACTTTGGTGAAACGTCGGTGGTATATAGGGGTGTCTTCGGAAGTCCAGAATGGGAATCTTCGATTCCGTTGACGCGCCTTCCTCGCGAATCCGAAATATAAAAACTCAATCTGCACTCGAGCCGGAGGAACCCGTGAACCTGCGTGACGTCGCAAAATTCAACTTTACAGCTTTGTTCTGGCTCGGCGCGAATCGCCGGACCGTTCCCGAGCTTGCAAACCTGCCGTTCCGCAAAATGCTCATTGGGGCGCTGTTATTGTTGCCGTGCCTCCCCGCTCCCGCCACGGAATCCCACTCGGTTGAATACGTTTTTGGCCGTTCGGCATTTCCCGCGAGCAATCATGGGGTCGTGCTTGCTGTGGGAGATTTCAATGGCGATGGGCGGCTCGACTTGGTATCGCTCAATTTCGGCCAGCAAAGCTTGGCCATCTTGCTGGGCCAGCCCAACGGAGGCTTTGCCGAAACTCCGCCGACGATCACATTTCTTGAGCCCGTGATTGCCGCGGTCACGGGAGACTTCAACGGAGACGGTAAATTGGATCTGGCGATTGCAAGGCCGTCACAAGTTACCGTGCTTTTGGGGAACGGCGATGGCACATTCGGTACACCCCGGTCATTTCCCATCAACGGATTCCCCGTGAGCATGATCGCCAGGGATTTTAATCGAGACGCGTGAAACAGTGGCGTCAGGATGCACGTGCTCGCGGCGTCGTCATCCCGCCACGCAAAAATCGCCGTTTTAGCAACAAGCCGCGCGGGCCTGCACCGGTTCCGTACAGCTGCGTCGCTCACTTGACTGAGATGCATCAGTGGCTGGAAGAGCATCCAGATCAGACCGCCAAAGAACTTCTTATCGAATTCCAGGCGCGTTATCCCGGAATTTATCGCCGCAGTCACCTGCGTACTCTACGGAAACGCGTACAGGTCTGGCGTCGGAAAGCGATTCAGCGGCTGATCTTCCAGCTGCAAGAGCATACCCAGGATGTCAGCTCAGAAACGGAGCTTCTGGCGCCTTCGGCGTCAGACCGCACTTTGTTCAAGATCGATAAAATACTGACCAACACACCAAGCTTGACCGCCGCCGGTAACATCGTTCATGAGGCACTCGGTAACAAAATTACGTGAGGCAATACGGGGGCTCCGACAGTCGTTACGCCTGTTTACAAGCGGCTACAGACTGCTACAACGAGATTTTCACCCTTTTGGTATTATCAGCGGTAGCGGGTTCGGCCGATCACTGAGGACAGAACATGAAAGGGACATCATTCGGCATTTTGTTGCTCGCTTTAGGTGCGACCGGCGCGCCGACTCGAGTTCTGGCGTTCGATCTCCTGGGATTTTACGTCGGTGCGGCGGTCGGGGAGTCTCATGTCAGAACCGCAAAAGAAATAGTTGGCGATACCGGCTATGACTACCGATTTGACGGACACACAGTGCCTGGAAGGTGACTGTCGGTATTCGGCCAATTTCACCGCTGGGTGTCGAGCTGGAATACATCGACTTTGGCAATCCAAGCGTCGGTCTCTCAAATACGGGTTTGGGAGGACTCTCGAAAGCGGATCAAAAAGCCGTCACACTCTTCGGACTTGGTTACTTGCCACTCCCTGTTCCGTTCTTCGATGTATATGGAAAGCTAGGAATTGCTCGGCTGCATATAACGACTACCGAAGTTTCGCCGACCCCCATCTGTCCTGCCGGCTTCACATCCTTTAGTCCGACAACATTCAATATTTCTGATTCGAGCACCAATTTCGCCCATGGCGCGGGAGTCCAAGGCAAAATCGGATCCCTCGCAATTCGCGCGGAGTATGAGCGAATTAGCGCGAGCGGCGGCAACCCCGACGTCTTTTCATTAGGCATTACCTGGACTTTTTAGACGACCGTCCCATTCAAGGCAACAGAGACTTTGCCCCGAATCGCGCGCTCACGCGCCAATTTGCGAATGACCGGTATGACGACGCCTTTCGACCCTTCAGGGACATTGAGCCTGCCCCAAAGCAGACGGTCAGAACGGCAGGAGCGGACATTCCTGGCGTGTATTTCAGGATCGTAAGCAATCTTGCGTCGGCGCCGACTTCGCGTTAGATCGCGCGGCCTCGCACTCTCGCCAAAGACGCCCGACCAGTTCTCCCGCCGCCGGCAGATCCTTAATGTGCTCAACGCTCGTGCCCGCCCACATCGGCAAATCAGCCAACGTTCCAACAAACCCGGGGCGCGGCGCCGTACCCTCGTATCGAACGACTTTAGTACCGTCGGCCTGAATCGCGACAACGTCTCCTTCGCCCGGTCTTTTGCCGGGCAAACTGCATCCCGCTGTTTCCCACATGGTGAAAGTGCGATTTCGCAAAACGCGGTGTATCACGGGCCAGCCATCCTGAAAGCAAGTGGTCAGGGCAGTATCCTTCGCGTCGGCTGCCACGAGCGCTCGTTTGTAGTCTGGATGAGCTGTACTCTCCGCACTTGCAACAAAACGCGTGCCTAGCGCTGCCGCTGAGGCGCCGGCTGCCAGTACTTTGTAGATTCCTTCTCCATTCCCGATGCCACCAGCGGCAATCACGGGCGTCTCGCCTGCCTCTGTCAGAACAATCGACAATGTTTCGTATAGCCCTCGGCTCGCCTCTACGTGGCCGCCGGCTTCCGTACCCTGGCAAACGAGAAAGTCGGCACCGAGATCGAGAGCAACACGGGCACTTTCCGCATTGACAACCTGCATCCCGAGCTTGGCCTTGGCGGCACGCACTGCCGCGACCATTGCCTTCGTGGGCACGCCCCACGAGAACTCGATAGTTGGCGCGCCGGCATCCAGCGTCGCCTGAAGTTCCTTTGCTCCAAACTGCAGAACAAAGTTCACGAAAAAGTTTCCCTTGGTTGCCGACCTCACCTTCGAGACAGCGTTGCGCGCCGTCTCTTCGCTGTCAAAAATGAAAGCTGCGAGCGAGCCCATCGCTCCGGCGTTCGCAACCGCGATGCAGAGTTTCGGACTTGTCTGATTGCCGTGGGGCGCCTCAAAAATCGGGTACTTCAGTCCGAAGACTTCCATCAGAGCCTTGGCGCGCGGAGTTGGCAGCGCAATCGCCGAGACTGATTGCGAGGCAACCGCTCGCGACGCGTCGGCAGCTTCGGGCACGGCGCCGACGGCCACCATTGTCTTTATAACCTCACGTCTCGTAGGCGACACAATGATTCCTCATGACGATTCGGACTGCCGGCCAGCGAGCTATGTTAGCTCACTCCGACGGTTTTTTTTGGCTTGAACCGTTCGAACATGCCGTTGGGATCTTACCTATGTCCGCTTTCGGTAACTCTATCTCGATGAGGCGAAGGGCCGGAGTTGGCCCGGAAGGAGTCACTGAGTCGCCGTTGGACGTACGGGAACCTCCTTCTTAGGACGATCTACATCGCGCGAAAGGAAATCCAGGTACGCCCTGGGCGTTGTCCCCGAATCCGAATCTGGAGTCACCCAGTAGGAACAGCCCCAGCACACGTTCTCGCGTCCGAATTTCTCAACGCATCACTGAGTTTCGGTGTAACGATAAACGTGCTGGCCGTCGCGCACCACCAAAGCTCGCTTGCCGGCTTCGTTGGCAACTACAAACTCCAAACCCGTGAGTCCTGGGCTGGCCGTGACGAGAGAGACCGTGCCATCGGGATTGGCCTTGGTGGCGAAATTGATTCTCCAGACGCCGTTGCTGCCGCTCAAGCCGCGGGGCGATCGTGTAAAGACCATCGAGCCGAGATCCTCGCTCGTATAGCGTGATGCAAGCCCGGATGCGACCTTGGGATCGGCCGGATAAACAAGCTGCTTGCGCTCTGCGATAACAGCGGCCTTGATCGCAGCTGCGGACGCTTTCACCGTCTCTTCTGCTTCCGGCTTGCCGTCGTAGAGCAGCTCGAGCAGACGTCGTATGAACGGACCACGCATCGCAGCGCCGCTGTCGGTGTTGGTTAACAGCACCGCGCCGACCTGGGCCCCGGGAATAAAATAGAGATCGCTGTGATAACCGATGAGGTCACCGCCATGGTGGTACCACTGCACATCGGCCGTCTTCTGGCCCATCAGTCCCATGCCGTAAAACCCGTCCTCACCCAAAGGCACGTTCGGCTGTCGGCGGGCGAGCAAGTTCGCCGCTGTTATGTAGCGCTCGCCAGTGGGTAAGACGCCCTCACGTAATTCATTGTCGACATACTTGATGACATCCACCGCGGACGACCAAGCGGCACCCGCCGGCCTTTCAAAGTTGAAGGCGTCGTTGACCTGCACAAGCGCGAGCGACAAATGGCCGTCGATATCTGCAGCATGTCCGCTGGCGTGGTTGCCGGCGAGCGCTTTGTGCAGGCTAAGCGTCGTCGATTTCATGCCGAGCGGCGTGAACACTTTTTCCTGCATCGTCTTGTCGTAGGCCGCGCCGATTTCGAGCTCGGGATGGGCGACGTGGCCGCCGATATAGCCGGCGGCGGCAGCCATCAAGTTGTTGTACTGGAAGGTTTCGCCAAATTTGCTGGTCGGTTCAGTCTGAGCGAGGTGCTCGAAAGTGAGGGAGGCAGGCGTTGTCAGGGACGTTCCCGATAAAATGTCAGGGAAGTCGCGGCGCGGCAGACCGGTGCACGCGCACACCAAGTGGCGCATTTCCACCGATGCCGTGGTCGTGTCGCTGCCTAAGCGGAAAGACGGATAAACCTTCGTCACTTTGTCGTTCCAAGAGAAGCGGCCCTCGTCGACAAGCTTCGCCAACATCAATGTCGACATTCCTTTGGTGTTCGAGGCGATGCGAAACAGCGTGTCCGCGTCCACTTTGTCGGGCTTGCCGAGTTCTTTGACGCCGAGACCGCCCGCATATACGAGGTGCCCATGATCAAGGAGCGCGAACGACACGCCCGCGACATCGAGTTGCTGCATCGAGGCAGACAGGAATTGCTTCAGGGCTTCAATGCTTTTCGCATCGAGCGGGTGCGGCGTTCGGCCAGCGAAGCTCTCGCGCGTGTAGCCTGCAGGACGCAGGCTTGCCAGCGCCAGGGCGAGCGTGCCTCCTCGCTTTTCAAAGGTGGCGACGCTTCCTTGAATGAGCAGCACCGTCCACTTAGATCCCTTGCGAAAGGCAATGGCGCGCACTTGCTGATGCTCCGCGGGTGAAGTGCGATATATGAAGCTCTTTTGCTCCTCCCACCCTTCCCTAGCCGCCCCGGGCACGCTGACCTCGAGTTCTCGCGCGAAGCCCGGATATTGCCGGCTCCACGCCGCTGCAACAGCGTTGTCCGCACCGGTGGCGTTCGGCACGTCGACGAAGGTGAGCTCGAGGTCCTTTTCGGGCGGCGTCAGCACTATGGCCGTCTTGTCCCCTTTGGCTGTCCATGCCATCGGCTGAGTAAAGGTGGCGTTCGCCAGGCTTATTGGCGTATCGGTGGTAGCCGGTGTCTGCGCCGTGGCAGCGCCTGCTGCGGCGAGAGCAATGAGGCAAAAGATTGTCGATAGTGTTCGCATGGTTTCACTGCTCCTATCAATTTCGCGCAATTCCCTGCGCGTTATTGTTTCCTACTGATAGTTTAAACAGCTTTCTCGATTTAGGCATAACATCTCCGATACGGAAAAATATTATCCCGTTCTTCAGGTAATCCAGGCAGCGGTGCTGCGCGTTAACGCGAAGGGCACGCACTCGCGCTGGGTCATTATTCTGACGCTAACCGACAGGACCAGCGGGGCCGGCTTCAGCCTCGAGGAAATCGCGGCGAAACTCCCCTCCTTGCCAGACCGATTCCCGCTGCGCGCAGTCGCTAGGCAAGGTCCAAGCCTCATGAAGAGACAGCGCTATCTCGGCGAAAGTGCATTTCTGATTTCGAGGATTGCCTACTAAGCCGTTGGGACTTGCCAACAACGGCGCCGCACGGCTACCCTGAGGACGTGATTCGTACTCTAAATCCAATTGAAGAAGCGGAGCGCGCAGGCTTCGACCTGAGCTTGGTCGACGAGAGCTTGAGCTATTCATACGAGCAGCGCGCGCTTTACCATCAGGCAGCGCTCAATCTGGCGCTTGAGATGGAAAACGCCGGGCGGCGGATCCGTGATCGACATCAACCGACTGCTTCAGCGTCTTTGCGACGCTGACATCGACTTCGTCATCGTCGGCGGTTTCGCTGCGACTTTGCACGGCTCCTCACTGGTCACACGAGATTTGGATGTATGCGCAATTTTAAGCAGCGAGAACGTGACGAAACTGCGCGACGCTTTGCGTGACCTAAAGCCCGCTCACCGCCTGACTTCACAAAAGATTTCCTTCTTGGACAACCCCGATCCGGGCGTCGAGATTCGGAATCTGTATCTCAGAACCGACTTCGGTCCCGTGGATATTTTGACTTCAATTCTGGGTGTCGGAGAGTTTGACCGCGTACGGGCCGCCTCGATAGAAGTGAAGTTGTTCGAGCGCACCTGCCGCGTCATGTCGCTAGACGATCTGATCCTAGCGAAGGAAGCACTGGGCCGCGAGAAGGATCTCCTGGCAGCGAAAGAACTCCGAGCGGTTCGCGAGAAGCAAAAATCTTAGAGCGCATCTGCAAATCAAAGTACCTATCTGATTTAATTGATATTTTTCTGGTGCCGCAAAGAGGATTCGAACCCCTGACCCACGCATTACGAATGCGTTGCTCTACCAACTGAGCTATTGCGGCGTTTTCGAAACGGGCGGCATTCTAACCCGCGGCATCGCCCGACGTAAGACTGGTGCTGAGCTTGCCGACATCGCGCAGCACCTTGGGCAGGGCGAAAATCACGTGTTCCTTGCGTCCGTCCAATTCGGCCGCCACTTCTCCACCCCATTTTCGCAGCTGGGAAATCACCCCCTGCACCAAAACCTCGGGTGCCGACGCCCCTGCCGTCACCCCGACTGTCTTGATCCCCTCGAACCATTCGCGGCGCAGATCCTCAGGTCCGTCGACCAGGTAGCCGGGCTTGACATTCTTGTCCGCCATTTCACGCAGTCGGTTGGAATTGGAGCTGGACTTCGAGCCCACCACCACCAAGACCTCGCAGCGGCCGATCAACTCCTTGACCGCATCCTGGCGATTTTGCGTTGCATAGCAAATGTCCTCTTTCACCGGTGCCTTGAGGTCGGGGAAGCGGCCCCGCAGCGCCGCAACGATGCACGCCGTGTCGTCCACCGACAACGTGGTCTGGGTGACGAATGCGACGTGCTCCGGGTTTCGCACTTTCAGCGCGGCGACATCATCGACGGTTTGCACCAGGTAAATCGAGCCGCCGAGGGAGGCGTCGAATTGGCCGATCGTGCCTTCGACTTCCGGATGCCCGGCGTGGCCGATGAGAAAAACCTCGCGCGCTTCGCGGGCGTAGCGTGTGATTTCCATGTGCACTTTGGTCACCAACGGACAGGTGGCATCGAACACATTGAGCGAGCGGCGTTTGGCCTCCTGCTGAACCACCCGCGGCACGCCGTGCGCGCTGAATATCACCGTGGCATTGTCCGGCACTTCGTTCAATTCTTCCACGAATACCGCGCCGATGGTGCGCAACCGATCGACCACATATTTATTGTGCACCACTTCGTGCCGCACATAGATGGGCGCGCCGAATAGCGTGACCGCCCGTTCGACGATGTCGATCGCGCGGTCGACGCCGGCACAGAACCCGCGAGGATTAGCTAGTAGGATTTGCATCAGGTTTTCGCCGTCCTTCGAACAATGCATCCAACAGAAGACAGGCAGCCCCCACGGTAATCGCGGAATCTGCGACGTTGAATGCGGGAAAATACGCTGCATTCCAGTGAAAGTGAATGAAATCGATGACGAATCCCAGGCGGATGCGATCGAAGAGGTTGCCGAGCGCGCCGCCCAGCACGAGCGCCAGACCGCAGGCCAGCAAGCCGTGGGAACCGCTTTTCAGGCGCAGCAACCACACGATGATGCCGATGCTCACGACCGCCGCCAGCCCGATGAATAGCCACCGCTGCCAGCCGGACGCCGAGGCCAAGAAACTGAACGCCGCTCCCACGTTGTGCATCCGGGTGATGTCGAGGACCGGCAGCACGCTGATGTGTTCGAATTCGCCGAAGCGCTGGGCGATGTAGCTCTTGCTGATCTGGTCCGCCAGCACGATGCTCGCCGATAGGAGCAACCATCTTGCCGCTCTGCTGCGTTGCGCCAATGTGATCATGCGAAGTGCCGCTCCTCACCGGGTCCCTCGACATTGACCACGCAGCGCGCACAGATCTGCGGGTGATTCGAATTGCTGCCGACATCCGCGCGCAACTGATAGCAGCGCACGCACTTTGGATTGGCGCTGGGCCTGACCTCGATCCACAGGTTGTCCGCAGAGGCTTTAACCGCGCCCGCCGGCAGCGCGCCCGAGGAAGCGACTTTGGCGTCTCCCGTGATCAATAAAAAGCGCAGCTCAGAGTGTATCAGCGCGAATTGCGCGGCGCGCTCGTCGGGCATGAATACCGTGACCTCGGCCTCGAGCGAGGAGCCTAACGACCCTGCAGTGCGCAATCGCTCCAGCTCGCGCGCCACGTCGGCTTTCAGCGCAATCAGCGCCGGCCAATCGATTTCCGGATTGCGTTCGGCTCCCGCTGGAAACTGGTGCCAGGTATTGAAAAACACCGATTCATTTGGAATTCCCGGCAGATACCCCCAGGCCTCCTCGGCCGTGAAGCTCAATATGGGCGCGAGCCAGCGCACCATGGCCTGCGCCAGATGATTCAATGCGGTCTGCGCCGAGCGCCGCGGGGCGCTCGTGGCAGCGGTGGTGTAGAGCCGATCTTTGATGATGTCCAGATAAAAGCCGCCCAACTCCACCACGCAGAAATTATGAATCTCCTGATAGATCTTGTGAAACTCGTAATTTCGATACGCCGTCATGACCTCGCTCTGCAGGGCAAAGGTCTTCGCAATCGCCCATTGATCGATCGCCACCAAATCATCGAACGGCACGGCATGCGCTTTGGGGTCGAATCCGTGCAGATTCCCCAAGAGAAACCGCAGCGTGTTGCGCATGCGCCGATACGAATCGCCGACGCGCTTGAAGATCTCCTCCGACACGCTCATCTCATTGGCATAGTCGGTCGCGGCTACCCACAGGCGAATCACATCGGCGCCGAGGGTGCTGGTGAGCTTCTGCGGCGCAAGAATATTGCCGAGCGACTTCGACATCTTGCGGCCGTTCTCATCCACCGTGAAGCCATGGGTCAGCACACCGCGGTACGGTGCGCGGCCATGCATGGCAACCGAGGTCAACAGCGAACTGTGGAACCAGCCGCGATGCTGATCCGATCCTTCCAAATACAGATCGCTGGGCGCGGTAATTTCCGGCCGCATCACGGAAACAGAGTGATGCACCACGCCCGAATCGAGCCACACATCCATGACGTCGGTGGCTTTATCGTATTGATTCAGGTCGACGCCCAATTCCGCTGAGGCATCCAGGTCGAACCAGGCATCGATTCCCTCGCGCTCGACCAACATGGCGACTTCCGCGATCAATTCGTGCGTGCGCGGGTGCATTTCTCCCGACACTTTGTCGATGAACAAGGGAATAGGGACTCCCCAGGTGCGTTGCCGCGACACGCACCAATCCGGTCGAGCCGCGATCATGCTGGTGATCCGCTGCTCTCCCCAGGCCGGCATCCAGTCGACATGCGAAATCGCCTCGAGCGCCGCCTTGCGCAATCCTGCCTGCTCCATGCTGATGAACCATTGCGGCGTGGCGCGAAAAATCACCGGCGTCTTGTGGCGCCAGCAGTGCGGGTAGGAGTGATGGTACGGTTCATCCTTCAGCAGACGCTCTTTGTCGATGAGCACCTTGATGATGTGTGCATTCGCATCGAAAACCTGTTCGCCGGCGAACAACGCCGTGTCGGGCAAGAACCGCCCGTCGCCGCCGACGGGATTATCGATTTCCAATTCGTAGCGCCTGCCGACGATGTAATCGTCGAGACCATGGCCCGGCGATGTGTGCACGGCGCCCGTGCCGGCATCGAGCGTGACATGCTCTCCGAGGATGACCGGTACTTGGCGCTCGTAGAAAGGATGCTGCAGGACCAGATATTCGAGCGCCTCGCCCTTGGCTTGTGCGATCGCCACCCAGGTTGTCACGCCTAGGGCCTGCATCACGGCGGCGACCAGCTCCTCGGCCAAGAGCAGCCGCTCGCGCCTGCCGCGCAACTCAAATTCCACCAGCGAGTAGGAGAATTGCGGATGCACGGCGACCGCGCGATTCGCGGGCAGCGTCCAGGGTGTCGTCGTCCAAATCGCGAGCGCCGTCGGCTCGTCCGACAGGGCCGCTTGCTGCTCGGGTGCGATCCCCAAGCGGCTCGCCAAGTCCGCATGATCGAGGACCTCGAATCGAACATAGACGCTGGGCGAGGTTTTGTCCTCGTACTCCACTTCCGCCTCGGCCAGGGCCGAACGGCAGTTCAGGCACCAGTGCACGGGTTTGAAACCCTTGTACAGGTGTCCGTTTTTGATGATCAGCGAGAGGGCGCGCAGCTGCTCGGCTTCGAAGCGCGGCGCCATGGTCAGGTAGGGATGGTCCCAATCGCCCAATACCCCCAGGCGCTTGAACTCGGAGCGCTGCAGATCGATCTGCTTGAGCGCAAATTCGCGGCAGGCGGCGCGAAAGGCCTTGGCGCTGATCTTTTGGCCGACGCGGCCATGGGTCTTCTCGACCTGCATTTCAATCGGGAGGCCATGGCAATCCCAGCCGGGTACATAGGGCGCATCGTAGCCATCGAGCGTGCGCGATTTGACGATGATGTCCTTGAGAATCTTGTTGAGCGAATGGCCCAAATGCAGCGCGCCGTTCGCATAGGGCGGACCGTCGGTCAGTATGAACGTCGGCCGGCCCTTGGCGACTTTGCGGATCTTGCCGTACACATCGTCGCGCTCCCACGCGGCCAGCATTTGCGGCTCGCGCTTCGCAAGATCGGCCTTCATCGGAAAGCTCGTCACCGGTAAATTAATCGTACTTTTGTAATCAGTCACAACTCACCTTGGACAACAGATCGCGCGCCTGCGCGGCATCGACCTTCATTTGTACCATCAGCGCATCCAGCGAATCGAACTTCACCTCATCGCGCAGCTTGGCGACGAACTCAACTTCGATCTCCCGCCCGTACAGATCGCCGGCGAAATCAAACACATGTACTTCGAGCAACATGTCGGCGCCATCGACCGTGGGCCGCGTGCCAAGACTCGCCACGGCGATCCGGGCCGACGTTTCAATCCCAAAAACGCGTACGGCCATGACGCCCTTCACGGGCGGCCTGCGGCGCAGGAGCCGCAAGTTGGCCGTCGGGAAGCCCAACGTGCGACCCAACTCCCGTCCGTGCACCACGCGGCCAAGCATGCGATATGGGCGGCCCAACAGGCGCTTCGCACCGGCGAAGTCGCTGTGTGCCAAACGTTCGCGCACCGCGGTGCTGCTCACCCGCACGCCGTCGAAAACGAACGGCGGGATCTGCTCGACGCCGAAACCGCGCGCCGCGCCGGCCGCGCGCAGGCTGTCGATCGTGCCGCCGGCGTTGCACCCGTAGCGAAAATCGTTTCCGACCACGATGTGGCGTGTGCCCAAGCTGTCGACGATCAAATCGACGAAGCACTGCGGCGTCATGGCGCGCATGGTCTCATCGAATCGCAAAGTCACCAAGCGATCGACGCCCTGCGCCGCCAGCGCCAGAAACTTCTCCCGCCAACGCGTGAGACGCGGCGGCGCGCCTTCAGGGTCGATGAATTCCTTGGAGCTCGGCTCAAATACCAGCACGGTGGCGCTCGAGCGTAGTTCCGCGGCGCGCTGCTTCAGCACGCCGATCATCCTCTGGTGCCCTAAATGCACCCCATCGTAATTGCCTACGGTAAGTACGCAGCCTTGATGGCACTGCGACACGTTATGCAGACCGCGAACTAGTTCCATGGCGAAAGACCGTGATTATACTCAGGTTTCCTGCTTTTCAGTGACCCCACTATAGCAAGGCTGCCAGCCGCCTCCGGGGCCGTGAATTGACAAGCGCGGGGTCAATCGGCAAGCTACGCGGCTCTTTTCAAGGAGTGTCTCGCTTGGCGAATACGAAATCTGCTGAAAAAGCTGCCCGACAGTCGACGGCGCATCGCGCCCGCAACGACGCACTCACCTCGCAGTTGCGCAGCGCCATCCGTAAGGCAACCCTGGCGCTAAAAGCCGGCAAGCACGCCGAGGCGGCATCGGCCCTGGATGAGGCGACCCCGGTGATCGACAGCATGGTGAACAAGGGCATCATTCATCGCAACAAGGCTGCGCGGCACAAGAGCAGGCTGACCAAGCAGGTTCGGGCACTCGCCAAATAGGCGTTGAAGGGATGCAAGCGAAGAAAAGCCGGCAATGCCGGCTTTTCTATTGCGCGTAGGAGTGCCCCACCGCCGCTGATTTGGCGGGCGCACGCGGGTGCTCTTCTAAATAACGCATCACGGCTTGCTTGAGTTCCTCGGTCCCCTCGCCCGTCGCTCCCGAAATGAGCATGACCGGCCCCTTCCAGCGCAATCGCCGCACGATTTCCTTGGCCCGGCGCTGTGCTTCCTTGGGTTCCAACAGGTCGATCTTGTTGATGAGCAGCCAGCGCTCCTTCGCGGCGAGATCGGCGGCAAACTTCTTCAGCTCCCTCACGATGGTGCGTGCATCGGCGACCGGATCGGCGGACGGGTCCGGCGGCGCGATATCGATCAGATGCAGCAACACACGCGTTCGCTGCAAATGCTTCAGAAAGCGAATGCCGAGGCCCGCGCCGTCCGCAGCGCCCTCGATCAAACCCGGAATATCGGCCATCACGAAACTACGCCCCAGCCCCACGGAAACGACGCCAAGATTAGGATGCAGCGTGGTGAATGGATAATCGGCGACTTTGGGCCGCGCGGCCGAAACGGCCCGGATCAGCGTGGATTTGCCCGCGTTGGGCAACCCCAGCAAGCCCACATCGGCGATCAATTTCAGCTCGAGTTGCAGCTCGCGCTTCTCGCCCGGCAATCCCAAGCCCGACTTGCGCGGGGTGCGATTGGTACTGGACTTGAAGCGTGTGTTGCCCCAGCCACCCTTGCCGCCTTTCGCAACCAGCAGCGTCTGGCCTTCGACGGTCAAATCCCCCAAGGTCTCGCCGGTGTCCTGGTCGGTCACGACCGTGCCGATCGGAATGGACACGTAGGTGTCATCGCCGCCGTGGCCGGTGCAGTCATTGCCGCTGCCGCTCTCGCCATTCTGACCCTTATAGGTGCGAGAGATGCGAAAATCGGCCAGCGTGTTCATGCCCTCGACCGCCTTCAAGTAGACGCTGCCGCCAAGACCGCCGTCACCGCCGTCGGGGCCGCCGAAGGGCACGAATTTTTCGCGCCGAAAACTCACGCAGCCGCGGCCGCCGTTGCCGGCCTGCACTTTGAGCTTGGCTTCATCGACGAATTTCATGATGCTTCACAAAAAATTAAGGGGGCCCGGTTGCCCTGCCCCCTTCGATTCCGCGGCGCGCGTGGAGCCCGCCCGAATGCGTTATTTTCGAACGACGTTGACGTAGGTGTGTTGCTCACTGCCCTTGACGCGAAACTCCACCGTGCCATGCGCCTTCGCGAACAAGGTGTGATCGGTGCCAATGCCGACATTCACACCGGGACGATATTGCGTGCCGCGCTGGCGGATCAAGATGTTGCCCGCGAGCACATCCTCGCCGCCGAACTTCTTGACGCCCAGCCGCTTGGAATGCGAATCGCGGCCGTTGCGAGTACTGCCGCCAGCTTTTTTATGTGCCATATAAGTAGTCTCCGACTCTTAAGCGACGATCGACGTGATCTTCACATCGGTATAGGGCTGCCGATGAGTCTTCTCGCGCTTGTAATGCTTGCGGCGGCGAAACTTCACGATCCGCACCTTGTCGCCCTTGCCATGGGCTTCGACCGTGGCGATCACTTTCGCGGTGCCGACGTAGGGAGCACCGATGGTCACGGATGATCCGGCGCCGACCAGCAGGACCTGATTGAATTCGACGCTCGCACCCTGGTCCGCATCGAGCTTCTCGACACGCACCACGGCACCTTCCTGGACGCGGTACTGTTTACCGCCCGTGGCTATCACGGCATACATTGTTGCAACTCCGAAGGCGGCCGATGGGGCCGCAAAAGAGCCGCGGATTGTAGCGGTTAGGGGGCGGCGGGTCAAACCAGCTTAGGCCAGGGCGCCGCGCCAGTCAGACCGATCTTAGGTACCATGGCGCATTCTTTGAGCGCTGCATGACACTAGAACAGATTCGTGGATTGGTAACCGCTGATTTCGAGGCCGTCGATCGGGTGGTCAAACAGCGATTGCACAGCAAAGTAGCTCTGGTTGACCAGGTGGCTACTTACATCATCTATGCCGGCGGCAAGCGCCTGCGCCCTTTGCTGGTGCTGCTCGCGGCTCGCGCCTGCGGGCATTCGGGCGAGCGGCATATCGACGCCGCGGCCGTCATCGAATTCATCCATACCGCCACCCTGCTGCACGACGATGTGGTCGACGAGTCGTCCCTGCGCCGCGGCCGCGACACCGCCAACGAGGTGTTTGGCAACGCCACCAGCGTTTTGGTGGGCGATTTCCTCTACTCCCGAGCCTTCCAGATGATGGTGACTCTGGACCGCATGCGGATTATGCAAATTCTCGCGGACGCCACCAATGCCATCGCCGAAGGCGAAGTGCTGCAGCTCATGAACGCGCGCGACCCGAATACCACCGAAGCGCGTTACATCGATGTCATCCGCCGCAAGACCGCCCGGCTGTTCGAGGCCGGAGCGCAAATTGCCGCGGTCTTGAGCGATGCGCCGCCGGCAATGGAAGAATCCCTGGCGCTCTACGGTCGTCACATCGGGACGGCATTCCAGCTGGTTGACGACGCGTTGGATTATCAGGCCGACGAGGCCAGTCTGGGGAAACACCTGGGCGATGACCTGGCGGAGGGGAAACCCACCCTCCCCCTTATTTTTGCTATGCAGCACGGCAATGAAACGCAGCGAACCATGATCCGCCATGCCATCGAGAACGGCGGATTGGACCATTTGGACGAAATCACGCGCGCCGTTGCAAGCCTGGGGGGGCTTGCGTACACTGCGCGCCTCGCTCAAAGCGAGGCAGATCAGGCCCTTGCGGCCCTGGCGCCCCTTCCCGAAAGTGCTTTCAAAGAAGGTTTGAGCGAACTGGCCAAGTTCGCCGTTGCGCGCAAGAACTGATTTGGCTGCCGATTTCGGGGTGTAGCTCAGCCTGGTAGAGCACTACGTTCGGGACGTAGGAGTCGCAGGTTCAAATCCTGTCACCCCGACCATTGATTTTGATGAATATTTTGGCGAATGACAGATCTTAGGGTCCAGCTTCAACGGCGCATAGGGGCTATTTAGGGGCAAATCCTGCCTCTCCTATGAATTCGGAGCTTCTTCAGCGATCGTGCTTACACTGGAAGCTTCCCCGCCCGATAATTTTTTTCGGGCCAGGATTCCACCTGATGTCGGGCCCGGTATTCCACGGCATGTCGGGCCACCGTTCCACGGCAAGCCGGGCCGGTTAGGGAGAGGTAGGACAACCCAGCTATCGTGACCTTTTCGGGCTTTTCCGGGGAGGTAGACGGTGGCGCAAGCGAGGTTGTCCGTGCGCAAGATTCGGGATGTATTGCGCCTCAAGAACGAGGCGCACTTAAGTGACCGCCAGATCGCCGCCGTGCTCGGGTCGGCTCGATCGACAGTGCAGGAGTGTCTGAAGCGGGCACGTTTGGCGGGTTTGTCGTGGCCGCTCCCGGCAGAGCTTGACGATGTGGAGCTGAGCGCGCGTCTGTATCCGCGCGCCGAGATTGTGCCACGATATCCGACGCCGGATTTTGCGGCGATCCAGGCCGAGCTTGCGCACAAAGGCGTGACCCGGATGTTGCTCTGGCAAGAGTACAAGGCGCGTCATCCGGACGGTTGCCTGGCTATTCTCGCAATTGCCTAGAGACAATTGGGCCACCCAATGACGACATGCTTGCTATAAGCTTCTGCGCCGGTAAATCACCGCCCCTCATCGTCAAGGAGTGTCTCGCCCCAAATGTAGTGATTAAACCAATATAGATTGTGATCCATTACAGCCCGCAAGGTCTTTGGCCTCCCAGGTCCATGTGCCATGTTTTTATGGACGTAAAACCGCACGGAAACGTGCTGATCAGTCAAACCCTGAAACAGTTGATAGGCGTTGTCGATAGGTACCCGTGGATCGAGATCGCCGTGATCGATCAACGTCGGAGTTTTCGCTTGGCGCACAAAACTAATCGGTGAATTGCGGCGATAAATCTCCGGCTCATCGAAGGGCGTGGCGGCAAGATAGCCGCGCGCCAACCACCGCATATCGCTGCCGGAGTCATACGTTCGCCAATCCGTCACTCCTGCCCCCACAGAGGCAGCCTTGAAGCGGTCGCTGCTGGTCGAGGAAAATGCCGACAGGAAACCTCCAAAACTCCAGCCCATGATGCCGACGCGATCCTTATCTACCATGCCCTGCGAGATCAGGTGGTCCACGCCGGAAACAATATCCGCGAAAGGACCTGGTCCCAAATTACGCATGAGCAGACTACGGATGTGTTCGCCGTAGCCAGGACTGCCTCGGTAATTCGGCTCCAAGATTAGTGCACCCTTTGACGCCCATATCTCCTTTGGGAAATAAGAATTCAATTCAAGGGTTGCGTGAGATGCCAACGCCAAAGGACCCCCATGAACAATGACCAGCAGCGGATATTGTTTCCCTGCATCGTAATTGGAGGGTTTCATCAGGGCTCCCTCCATTTGTGCCCCATCGGTGCTGGTCCAAGAAATCATTTCTCGGCTTGCGATGTTCCAATCTTTCAGTTGCGACCGAAAATCAGTCAGCACCTTCGCTGCAAAAGGCTTCAGTCGCGAGACGTAGACTTCAGGGCAATGACTTTCATCCGTCTCCACGAAGGCTACGGTCTTAAAGTCGGCGGCAAAACTGAGCGCCGAATAGACCGCGTGGTCACCCGTGCTGATTTGCTGGATTGCTCTGCTCTGTGCGTCCAGCTTAAATAGATGTATTCCGGATTTCCTTGGAGCTGTGAAATAGATACCGACCCTCGTCCATGCGAGCGCGGAGGCGGTTTCGTCAAAATCAGAAGTCAGACTCGTTACCGCTCCGCCATCGGCCGGAACAATCGCGAGATTGCGATCCAGATAGAACCAATAGGGTCTGCCCATAGTCGTCGTGAATGCGATGTGTCGCCCGTCCGGCGACCATATGGGGTCGGTGTCAGGTCCATCGAGGTCCACGATCTTTTTCGCTGTACCGGTGGCGAAGTCATAGACATAGATGTCCGCTGTGGGATCGAACGTCAATCCCGGCCGGCTTTGCGCGTCAAACGCAAGCTTTTGACCGTCGGGCGACCAAGAGAAGGAACCGATGGTAAATTGTTGTCCGCTCGTCAGGCGTTTGGGTGTTCCTCCATTCGTGTCGCTGACCCAAAGATGCGTCATGGTGTAGTCGCGCTGAACCGCCTCAAGATCGGAATATTTCTCGCGTCGCTCGATCAACTCTTGTGAATCTGAATCCGGGCTAGAAAACGCGATGCGCGCGCTATCGGGGGCCCACTGGAACGCCGAGATGCCTGTGCTCACGCTTGTGATCTGACGCGCCTCTCCGCCTGAAGGTGAAATGACATAAATTTGTGGCATGCCGTCGCGGCTTGAAATGAAGCCGAGCCAGCGGCCATTGGGTGACCATTGCTGAGAGCGGTTTATGCCTTTCGAGTTGGTCAGCTTGAGAGTGTGACCGCGTTGGGTATCGGCGAGCCAGATTTGCATCCCATAGGCGTTCTCAGCCCAGTGCGTTTCCTTCACCGTGAACGCGACTAAGCGCCCATCGGGTGATATTTCCGCGCTGCTTGGCACCTGAAAAGCGATCAATTCCTGTGTAGTGGGCGTGTGCAAGTCTTTGGCCGAAGCTGCGCAGTTGACAATCATTGCCACTGACAACACCGTCAATACCCTATTCATTACGATATCTCCCCGTCTTATCTAGCGCCCGACAACGCTGCCCATTTCCTTTAAACGCATCGTGCTGCCGGAACTTCTACCCGATCTCGCGAGCATGCTTTCTGCAGCAACGTAGAAGGCCGGCGTAATGTAGAGTGTCAGCAGCTGCGAGACGATGAGACCTCCAACCGTCACGATTCCGAGAGGGCGCCGCGCTTCGGCGCCCATTCCGACCCCCAGAGCAATCGGCAAAGTTCCAAGAATCGCGGCCACGGTCGTCATCATGATCGGGCGAAACCGAACAACGCAGGCCTGGATAATGGCGTCGCGAGGGGAAAGATTCTCACGGCGTAATTGCAACGCGAAGTCGATCATGATGATGCCGTTTTTCTTCACCAGCCCCACAAGCAAGATCAGACCGACAAAGCTGTAGATGTTGAGCTCTTGTCCGAACGCCATTAGCGCAAGCAGCCCCCCCACCATCGCCAAGGGCAGTGCTGTGAGAATTGTCAGGGGATGAATGAAGCTCTCGTAGAGAATTGCGAGAACCATGTAAATAACCAGAACCGTCGCGACGAGCAGCAGCAGCAAATCACTCGAGGACTGCTTGAACGTCTGTGCGTTACCGACAAACGCTCCGGTAACGTCTCTCGCAAGACTCTTCCTCGCCAATGCCTCAACGCGGGCCGTCACATCACCCAGGGCTACGCCCGGGGCCAGATTGAACGACAGAGTCACCGACGGCAGTTGGGCATAGTGGGTGACCCGTAGTGGACCTATAGTCGGCGAGATATCTGCAACCGCGCGTAGTGGTACCAGATTATTACCGGCCCCTTGGACATACAGCGCATCTAGCGCGCCGATATCGGTCTGATACTGCGGCGCCAACTGCATCATGACCCAGTATTCGTTGGCGGGGCCAAAGATGCTGCTGACCTGCTGCCCTCCATAGGCAGCCGACAACAGAGATTGAACCTGTTGCACCGACACACCGAGAGTTGACGCAACTTCGCGCCGGACATTGACGCTTATTTCGGGGTTGTTGAGCGTGAGATCGCTGTCGACTCCCTCAACGCCGGATACCTCGGTGAGCAATCGCTCGAACCGAGGCGCCTCCTGATAAAGAAGGTCGATGTTGACACTTTGTAGCTCGTATTGGTATTCGGCGTTGCTGTTGACAATGCCGACGTTGACCGAGGATGGATTCTCAATATAGGTATCCAGCCCTCGCAAAGAACCCGTAGCGCGCCTCAGTTGTCGCCTGATATCGTCGGCACTGCGACGTTCACTCATGGGTTTGAGGCCCATGTAGAGAAGTCCGATGTTGTTGCCACCGGTGCTGCCCCATCCTTCACCGGCATTCGACATGACTGTTGCGATGCCGGGGTTCGCCGCCACAATTTTTGCGACCTGCTGCTGCATCGCGTTGAGTTGTTCGAAGGTTGTTCCTTCGGGCGCCTGGGTCGTGCCAATGACCTGGCCCGTGTCTTCGCTCGGGATGAAGCCGCGACGCACCTGCGCGAATAAAACAAAGGTCAGGGCCAGAATGCAGGCCCCAAGGGCCAACATAACGCCCCAATGATCCACTGCCCAAGTAACGGAGAGGCGGTAGCCATCCCGGAGCCGCCCAAAAGTCCCGTTTGTCTTTTCACGACCAGCGTTTTGTTGGGTGTGGCCGTGCAGGAAGCGACCACACAACATCGGCGTGAGAGTCAGTGATAGAACGCCGGAAAGAAGTATGGCGATGCTCACTGTGACAGCGAATTCACTGAACAATCGGCCAACGATGCCGCCCAAGAACAAGATCGGAATGAACACCGCTACGAGCGAGAGGGTCATCGATATGACGGTGAAGGCAATTTCTTGGCTTCCTTTGAGAGCCGCCTGAAGGGGTGGTTCGCCCTGCTCGCGATAGCGCACAATGTTCTCGAGCACTACGATGGCATCGTCAATTACGAAGCCCACCGCCAAGGTCAGCGCCATGAGGGACAAACCGTCGATATTAAATCCGACGGCACGCATCAGTACGAATGTTCCAATGATCGAGATTGGTATGGCCGAGGTGCTGATGAGCGTGGCGCGCCAGTCCCGTAGAAACATCAGCATGACGCCAGCCACGAGGCCTATCGCGACCAGCAAGCTGGTGCCAACCTCCTCAATGGAGCCTTTCACGAAGTCGGCTCTGCTATACAACAGGTGAACTACTGCGTCTCCCGGTGCCTGCCGCGTGAGCTCAGGCATCAGGGCGTTGATGGCTTCCGAGACTGCGACGGTGTTGGCGCCCGCTTGTCGCTTCACGGAGAGCATGACGGCCGGGAGCATCTTCCCCTCGCCGTGCGCAACGTCGGTGAACGTGGTGAGTTGGCGATCTTGCTGAATGCCATCGATCGCATAACCGATGTCACTCAGATGGATAGGTGCCCCGTTTTGATAGGCCACGATCATCTCGTTGTACGCCTTGGCATTTGAAAGCTGTCCGTTGCTCTCGACGGTGTAGGTCTGTGTTTGGCCGTATAGGGTGCCGGTAGGAAGATTGGTGTTATTGCGTTGGACGGCCTCGCTCACCCTATCCAGAGTGAGGCCGCGTGCCGAAAGGGCATACGGATTTAAGTAAATCCGTGCGGCGTATTTATAGGACCCGAACACCTGCACTTGTGCCACGCCCGTCACTTGCGCGATGCGCGTTGCAATACGCGTCTCCGCGTATTCGTCCAACTGCGTGAGGGGCAGGCTGCTCGCAGTGAGCGCAATGTACATGATGCCGTAGTCCGCGGGATTGACCTTGGTCAGGGTGGGCGGAGAGGGCATGCCTTGAGGAAGCTGACGTAAGGTTTGCGAAATCGCCATTTGTACATCGGCGGCGGCGGCATCGATATTGCGGTTTAAGTCGAATTGCAAGGTAATGCCAACGCTGCCCGTTGAACTCGTCGAGGCCATTGAGGTAAGTCCGGCAATGGTTCCAAACCGTCTTTCAAGCGGTGTTGCGATCGATGCGGCAATATTTCGGGGGTTCGCGCCGGGTAAGCTTGCGCTCACGCTGATCGTCGGAAAGTCGACATTGGGTAGCTCGCTCACCGGAAGGTGTCTATAGGCGACCAAACCCAGAATGACTAGCGCAGCGGCCAACACAGTCGTCATGACGGGGCGCTGAATGAAGGGCGCGGAGATATTCATGAATCGGGGAGCGTGATTTCAGCCGCAGGCGCGTCGCCGCCTTTGGAAGCGGTAACCTTCACCCCCACTCGAAGATCCCGGGGCGCCCTCACGATGACCTGCTCAGAACCCAAAAGACCATGCGAGAGCACTGCGAGCTTATCCATTTGCCGATCGACCCGAACGTCTCTAACCGCAACCTTTCCCTGCTCGACAATGTAGACAAAGTTGCCGTTTTGGCCGGTTTGTATGGAGGTTTGCGGTACGACAATGGACTTAGGCTCGATCGTCACGTGCAAATTCACAGTGACGTATTGCCCCGGCCACAATTGCTCATGAGCGTTCGGCAGTTGTGCCTTGAGCGTTATCGTTCCGGTATTGGGGTTGACGCCATTGTCGATGAAGACCAAGTTGCCTTGGTCTAGATTGGCTACGCCTTTGTCGTCGGTAACGCTGACTTTGATTGCGTGCTGCTCTTGAGATTGGCGAACGCGGCTTAAACTCTGCTGCGGAATGCTGAATTGCACCAGAATTGGCTGCATTTCATTAATCGTGACCAACGGGAGCGAATCACTCGGCGAGACAATGTTTCCGGACTTCATGGTGACAGTCCCAGTGCGACCGGCGATCGGCGCTCGTAAATCCGTATAGGAGAGATTGATCAAGGCCTGCTGGTAGGCGGCTTGTGTCTGTTCAGCCATCGCGCGTACGTTTTGATAATCCTGCTCTGTGACATAGCCCTTCTTGGCGACAGTCTCCAGCCGATCGGCGTTTCCTTTGGCGTTGTCCGCGACCGCCTTGGCTGATGCCAACGCGGCCTCGAAGGGTGCAGTTTCGATCAGGAAAAGGTGCTGCCCCTTTAAGACCAGTTCTCCCTCTTTGAAAAGAACTTGCTTGAGCATTCCTGAAACCTGAGGACGGATCTGCACCATGTGTTGCGAGACCACTTGCCCCACCGATTGCAGTATCACTGGCATCGGCTGAACACGTGCTTGAGTGAGTTCAAGGCTTAAAGAGGCTTCCTCTTTTGAGGCGCTGGCTGGCGCTGGCCCGGACTTCTCGCGCCAAAGGTACAACCCCGCCCCCACGACGAGGCCTAAGCAGCCCAAGTAGATGAACCTTTGCCTCAACGGCAGATCACTCTTTTCGAATTGCTTCTACTTGAATGCGAAGCGTCACGTCCATTTTGAAGCCATATCGTTGGCCGACGGTAATCCCGAAATCCGCGCGGTTGAACACGCAAAACGCGTCCGCACCACACAGTTGCTGCTTCGGCTCAGGTTTGTCGTCGATACACTTAAAAGAATTGATGGCCAATACCAGGGGCTTGGTGACGCCATGGAGGGTGAGTAATCCGAATGCGGCTGTGGGCGATCCGTTCACAAAATTGCCCAACGTTCCCTTGTACATGGCAGTGGGATACTTCTTGGCTTCGAAAATCGGCGGGCCCGCCGAATTTACCGCCACGTTGTTCAACGCGTCATTCCCGAAGTCCACGCTCGCCATGTCGATGGCAACGTCCAATGTGCCCGTATTCGCGGCCGAGTCGAGGGTGATCGTGCCGCTGGTTTTTCTAAACAGCCCCCTCCAGACGGACACACCTCCCAAATGATCGGCCTCGAACATCGGGTGGGTGTGATTGGGGTCAATGTTGTAGCTATTGGGAGACGCGATGGCACTCCCGGTGCCAATAAATAAGACGATAACGGGTGTCATGTATTTCATTTGGATCCGACTCGTTTTGGAGATTCTGGGATAACTTTCACGGGTAGCATGCGACTGAGTATTCGATCGCCCCGCCAGAAGTGGTGATAAAGCGCGGCCAATACATGCAGCCCCACCAAGCACAAGCCCGCATACGCGACAATAGAATGGCACGGCATCAACGTAGCGTTGATTTGGACGCGCTGCGGATACCCCAATTCGCTTACCGACGTGATCTTCGGCCAATGAAAAGAGCCGAAAAAGGCAGCCGCAGACTGTCGTGCGGACAAGACTAACCAGCCAATGAGCGAGGCGGCGAAAATGAACATGTATAGCAAGGCGTGTGCGCCTTTAGCGAGAATTCGCGCTAGAAGGCTCATGTCATCCGGCAGACGCGGGTACTTGTGGAGGAGTCGCCAAACCACGGAATAGATGCTAAGTGCGAGCAAGCTCATGCCCGCCGACATGTGTAAGCGATAGGCTGCGTGAAAATATCCAAGATCGCCGGGGTTGAAGAGCCTGAAGGATGCGGCGGAAATGAATTCGAACGAAACAAGCGCTGCAATGTACCAGTGAAGCAGCATAGCCACGCGACCATAGTGCACTGCTCCAATCAGCGTTTTCGTCGGCGGAAGTTCGGATGAGATATGCATCTGGCTTAGCCGAAGACTCTCTGTCAGGTGAAAGTGGAACATTCGAAGCCTAGTAGCCACATGTAAATAAGGTGTTTCTGGACTCCCGAAAGTTGTAAATAATTGTTTCCGCCTGCCTCAAGCGGGCGCACGGCGCTACACTAAGCGACGCTATGAAACGTCCACCGGATAAGATCCTTATCGTCGACGACGATCGTAGGACGCGTACGCTCTTGCAGTCCTATCTTCAGGAAGTAGGTTTTTCGGTCGTCACGTCCGCGGATGGCAAACAACTGGAGGAGATTCTTGCCAGGCAGAAGATTGATCTTTTGGTCCTAGATCTGATGCTACCCGGCGAGGACGGGTTAAGCCTCTGCCGCCGACTGCGAGGAACCGGTGCTGAGCTGCCGATTATTATGCTGACTGCAAAGGGAAGCGAAATCGATCGAATTGTCGGACTCGAGATGGGTGCCGACGATTATCTGGCAAAGCCCTTCAACCCTCGCGAATTGGTGCTGCGGATTAACTCCATCCTTCGCCGCAATCGCAAGCCTCCCGTGGGCGCGCCGGCGAGCGATGACGTAGTAATTCGGTTCGGCGAATTCGAAGTCAATCTAGGAACGAGAAGCCTCGCGCGCTCGGGCGAACTACTCGCCTTAACGACTGGGGAGTTTGCGGTCCTCGAGGCGCTCGTCCGTCACCCCCGAAAGCCCTTATCGCGAGAAAAGCTAATGGAGATTGCCCGTGGCCGAGAGCATGGCGCATACGATCGCAGTATGGATGTGCAAATCTCGCGTTTGCGGAGAATGATTGAAGCCGACTCCGCGGAGCCTCGCTTTATACAAACCGTGTGGGGCTTCGGTTATGTATTCATACCCGATTCGACCGCGATATGAGATTTCTTCCCAAGTCTCTTGTCTGGCGCAATGCCTTACTCGTCACCCTGGTCCTCATTCTCGATAACTTCCTGTGGATCGCTGTAGTGCGTCCAGCAGTCTACGAACGCTATGTACAGCCTTATGAGATCTATCATCCGAAAGGCGCCTTAAGATTCTTGGTCGATGCCGAATGGGCTTTTTTCGCCTTGATAGTCTGCACGATTGGCGTGTATATCATTTTTTACTGGCTGCGGCGCCAGCTGCAGAGGCTCGTGGGCGCCGCTCGAACCCTTGGCGCGGGGAATACGCCGGCGCCGTTGCCCGAGACCGGACCCGAGGAAATTCGTGAACTCAGCCGCGGGTTTAACCAGCTTGCCGTCAATTTGGAGGCTTTAGAGTCTGACCGGCGATTGATGCTCGTGGGAATCTCGCACGATTTATCAACCCCGTTAACCCGCTTGCGACTCGCCATTGAACTTGCTCAGATCAAACCCGATGTGGATCAACTTCCCGGCATGATCCAGGACATTGAGGAAATGAATGGCATTCTCATGCAGTTTGCCGATTACGCCAAAACCGGCAAAGAAGAGGATCTCGTTAAGACCGATTTCAACCAAGTCGTCGCCGAGGTTAGTCAGCGATATGCCGCTGTAGGCAAGGACGTCCGCTCGAGTCTTGGTGAACTTCCGGCCTTCGCATTTCGTCCGCTCGCCATTCGACGCCTCGTGACCAATCTAGTCGACAATGCCACTCGCTACGCCGGTGGCACTATTGAGGTCGAAACGCAGGTCCAGGATGGAAATGTGAGCTTAAGGGTTCTAGATCGTGGCCCGGGTATTCAATCGATCGATCCGAATAGCTTGATAAAGCCTTTCGCTCGCGAAAACATCGCGCGCGGTGAACAACTGGGTGCTGGGCTCGGACTGTCAATCGTCGATCGGATAGCGAAGCATCACGGAGGTGCCCTGGCCTTGACCAATCGTGTTCAAGGCGGTTTGGCTGCTACTGTGACTATCCCTATTCCTTCCTAGCCATTGCCACAGGTGTCCGCAATTCGTGCAGGCGATGAGGCCATTGGTTGATAAATAGGGACCGTGTAAACAGAGAAAGTGGAAAACTGTTATCTCCGTATCACTCCTACTTGTGTTTTCCTAGCCCCAAGACATGCCATGTCTGGCGTCGACGAAGAGCGTGATTTGGCCTTGATTGGCGTCGCAGCTGAACGTGTCCCGGCGCCGCAATGAGCGGCGATGAAGCATAGATTGGTCGACTGATTGAAATTGGTGGGCCGTGTACCTACCACATCGACGTAATAAGCCATTGATTTATAAATGAATAAAATCGACCGGATTCGCCGATGCCCCCAGCAGTGCCCCCACTAAGTGCGCATTCCGGCCAAGGCGGACAGTTGATCCGGGCATGACGGACAGCCTCGGAGCGAAGCGACGCAAGCCAGGGGTTTAGATATCAGACTGTCCGGCATGGGGCAAGTCTGGCTGTTTTTTCCGCG
>Ga0210403_10000397_pt1 | contig 46464 bp, 47 predicted proteins | sample IncBWC19MmetaG_FD_150863 | JGI IMG/M metagenome (GOLD analysis project Ga0210403, IMG submission 150863) | Forest soil microbial communities from Barre Woods Harvard Forest LTER site, Petersham, Massachusetts, United States - Inc-BW-C-19-M | ecosystem: Environmental > Terrestrial > Soil >...
CGAAATTCCTTCTTTCGATTGCAGCGTGAGAGGCTCGATACCGGCTGTCTGAAGGGCCTTTGCACCGGGGATGCGCGTGCCCTGATATTCAGCTTCGCCCTCGCCGATCAGCACCAGCGCCATGTGGGCCAGCGGAGCGAGATCGCCACTGGCTCCGACGCTTCCTCGCGCGGGGACCACCGGCGTCACACCCTTATTGAGCAGATCGCATAGGCGTTCGGCGATCAGGGGACGGATGCCGGAAAATCCTTTGGCGAGAACGTTGGCGCGGATCAGCATCATTGCTCGGGTCTCGGCTCGCGACAGAGATTCGCCGACGCCGGCGCAATGCGAGCGGACGACGTTGCGCTGAAGAGTTTCGAGATCTTCAGGAGGAACGCGCACGTCGGCAAGCAGACCGACGCCGGTGTTCACCGCATAAACCGGAGCGTCGCCGGAAGCGAGGCGTTCGACCACGGCTCGCGAGCGCTGCATGGCGGCGATGGCGCGGGGAGCGATGCCGGCGGGCTCATCAAGGATGGCGACGGCGCTGACTTGGGCCGTCGTAAGGGAATCACCATCGAGTAGAATCACAAGCTTCTACTTTAACGGGGTTCATGCAGCAAAAGGCATCGCCCACAGACTGAAGTCTGTGCCACAGTGACAAAGGCTTCAGCCTGTGATGTTGTGTCGCTAATGTTCGATCTCGTAAACTTTGGGCGGAATGAAAAGGCCCACGAAGTCGGCTGCGAGGAAGAAGGGGGCGCGTGCGGCGGCGTAGGCCCAGAGCGGCGTGACGGCCGCGGTCACCGGAATCGCGCACCACGCGAAGCAGCTATCGGCGGCCATCGACACGAACAGCACGGGAGCCGTGGCGTCGTCGGCAATGTTGTGAACATAACGGCCCGCTTGCGTGACCTCAATGCGAGCGACCTGACTGGCGGGCACATCCTCCCACAGGTCGTCGCGGCGGATAACGCGCAACATTCCGGACCCAACTTGAAGCGCGCGCCCGTGATGTTGTTTGCCGTCGATGGTGAAGACATTGAAGCCGCGGTGGTTCAAAGGCATGTGCGAGGGGATGTCTTCGAATCGGATCTTTTCCGACGCGTGGATGCTGCCGGTGGCGGCAAGCAGTCCGAACGTCAGAGTAGAAAGGTGCAGTATTTTCGTGACCATGGCTGAGTCTACGGTGCGGCGCGGAGAAAGAATCGACGACGTGTTACGGTTTTTCGGCTGTCACAAGCTCGCGCGCCTTAGGTAGATATGCATCCGCGATCAGACGTAGGGTCATTGGGCCTTTGATGCTCTTCGGAAGCTCGCGGATCGCGAGGATGTCGGCGACGATCAGGTCGCACGCGGCCAGGCCTTCGTGCCATTTCGGATGCGCGGGATTGCGCGCGATCAGATCGCTCCCGGTGAGCCCGAGCACAGGCGTCAACAGAGAAGCCCACTTCAGAATCGATTCGGAGCGCGAAACGATCGCGATCAGAGACGGGCCGGTGGGACGCGGAATGCCTCGCACGGTCTCGTCTACGGATTTCAGTTGGATCACGTCGTGCGGGAATCCGGAGACCGAACCGACGGCCGACGCTGTGGTCAGAAAGAAGTGCGGTTCGAGCGGGTCCTGCATGCCGGAGGACGCGATAGCGAAGCCGGTGGCTTCCTCGATCTCGGCTGCCAGGATTCGCGCGAGCTCGCGGTCGGGATGCACCACTAGCAAGGGGCGCGACTGCGGTTCGCTCAACTCCTTCGCGGCTTTTTCGAAGGCGGCGCTCAGCTCGGGGAAAGAGAATCCACGGCTGCGGCTTTCTTCGATCCAGGCGTGAACGAAGGCTTCGACGGGTCCGCGGCTGGCGTCGGTTTTGAGGTCGCAGACAAAGACTCCCGATCCGGCTTTGCGCTTCAGCCATCCGCGCGCGACCAGATCGCGATAGGCGGCGCTGACGGTGTTCGAATGCACCTTAATGCGGCGCGCAAGATCGCGGACGCTGGGCAGCCGCTCGGAGGGCTGCAGGCGTCGACTCAGGATTCCAAAAAGGAGTTGCGCGCTCAATTGCTCACGAATGGGGATCGAGCTGGATCGCGAAATCCAGATGCGGAACATCGCTGAATATAGTAGCTGTTTTTGAATGAGCCCTTGTCGAACGTGCGTCTAGGCCGGCGGAACGCAGTCTTGCGTTAGCGCTTAAGCAATTGGATTGGAATGTCTCTGGGCTAAACGAGTTCGAGGCGCTTTAGTTTGATGCGGTCGGTGCGGATGTGGGCGAGGTCGTAGTGCGCTTGCTGGGTGAGCCAGGTGGCAGCGCTGCCGCCGAAAACTTTTGAGAGTCGCACGGCCATCTCCGGGAAATGCCGCGCTTGCCGTTGACCAGTTCCGAGAGAGTGGTGCGGGTGACACCCAAGGCGGCCGCGGCGTCGGTGATGGTCAGGCCTAGCGGCTCGATGCACTGGCGCAAGACAAAGCCGCCGGGATGCGGAGGATTCTTCATGGGCATGGTTTCAATTTCCTTTTAGTGGTAATCGATGTAGTCAACATCCAGTGCGTCGCCGTCAACAAAGCGGAAGATTACGCGCCAGTTGGCGCGAACGGTAACAGCCCAAAAACCTTTCCATCCGCCTTTGAGCGGATGAAGCCGGAACCCAGGCATATCCAGATCCGCGACCGCGTCAGCGGCTTCCAACCGGGCGAGGATGTCGCCCAGCTTCATCGCATGCTCGGCTGCTACGCCGCGCGGATCGTCGTCCTCGTAAAGGCGCTTCAGACCCTTGTGGCGGAATGACCGGATCAACTTCAACCGTAACGCGTCACGTAACGCAGGTCAAGCGCCAACTATTCGAGTCCGTACCATTTCCGCCATTGATCGTGGGCTTGCTGGGTGGCGGGCCACTGAAAGCATAGTGTGTAGCCGTCGGGATCGGTGACGTATAGCTGCCGCATGCCGTGGGGTTGCGTGACGGGTTCCTTCACGTTGAAGCCATGTGTTCGCAGGTGGCGATACGCTCCGTCGAGGTCCTCGCAACCGAAGTAGAGTGCAGTATCGGAGTGCGCGGCCAGGCGAGCGGGATCGGGAGACGGTGGACGCCGGTCGGATTCATACGCGGTGTTGAGCATCACTTCGACCCGATTCAGGCGGAGCAGCGCCCAATCGAAATGCTCTCCCGGGCTCGACGTTGTGACGAGCTCGAAGCCCAGAACGTCGCGATAGAAATGGACCGACGCCGGCATGTCGAAGACTTGCAGCAGCGGCGCTAGGCCCTGGATGTCGATAGCCATGGTGCTGATTGTCTCGCGCCGCGTGCTTTCGTTCAAGCGGTTGCGGGGAGTATGCTAAGCTCGCAAAGATGAACCCAGCGGGCGACCTGGTTCGTCATTCCAGAGTCATCATTCTTTGCATCTTTGTTCTTTTCGTCGGGCTCGCCATTGGCCGCTGTTTTACGAATCTGCCATGGGTCGACGAAGGCTGGTTTTTCGATCCGATTTATAACTGGCTGACCCACGGCCACACTGGGACGACCGTGATCGACGCCACCGGGTTCCCCTGGGAAGGAGTCGAGCGGCATCAATACTGGCAGCCTCCATTCCACTTGATCGCGGACGTGGTCTGGGTCAAAATCACAGGCTTTAGTCTGCCTGCTTATCGGGGGCTATCGGTTTTCGCAGGCATATTCCTGCTGCTGTCCTGGATATTTCTGCTGGACTATTTTCAGACGCCGACCGGCATCAAACTGCTGGCGTTTTTATTCATCGCCACCGACTACGCGGTACTGCGGGCGGGTTCCGACGGCCGCACCGATATGCTGGCCGCCTCATTGGGATTGGGAGCCGTGGCGACGTATCTCCGATTGCGCGAGCGTCGGTTCACGCTGGCGATCGCGTTGAGCCAGATCCTGGTGGTCTGCGGCGGATTGACGCATCCCATGGGAGGAATTCCGTACCTAGTGATGCTGCTGTATTTCTTTGTCAAAGAAAAAGACTGGCGGAGGATCAGGCCCGTGCATTTGGCACTGGTGGTGGCTCCCTATATCGTGGGGGTGGCTTGTTGGGGCGCCTACATTCTTCAGGAGCCGGCAACTTTCCGGAAAATATTCTTAGGATCGAGCGCTGCGGGGCGGCTCAGCGGCATGGGGCATCCGCTGCTGTCGATTCGCAATGAGATTGTGCAGCGTTATCTGGAACCGTTCGGGTTGTATGGCGATGCCTGGGTTCTGAAGGCCAAGGTGCTGGTCCCGCTGGTTTATTTTCTGGGCGCGGCGCTGGTCTGGATCATCGGCCCGGTGCGTCGTCAGGCTTTCCTGAAACCGTTCCTGGCGATGTGGAGCATCATGTGTCTATCTCTGCTGGCGCTGGATAACCAACGGAACGGGACATATCTCGGGCACGTTTTTCCGCTGTACGCGATTCTGCTTGCGTCGCTGATTTGCTGGTTATATGAAAACCGCCGGTTTCCGCGGGCGCTGCTGATTCTCTTCGCGGCTGGTTTTTGCCTGCTTCAAACCGGCGGATCGCTGTACATCATCTACAAGGATGCGTATCATCGCCAGTACCTGGCAGCGACCGATTTCGTGCTGCAACACGCCGCGCCCGGCGACCGTATCGTAGGGACTTCGGAACTGGGGTTCGGCATCGGCTTCGATCGACTGGTGGACGACATGGCGCTGGGATATTACACGGGAAAGAGAAGCCCGGACATCCTGATCCTGAGTCCTCGCTATGCGGCGTGGTATGAGCGGATGCGTCGGGAAGACCCCACGCTTTCTGCATTCCTCGAGCGCCGATTGTCGGAGTTCGAGCCGGCCTATCAAACTTCGGCGTTCACAGTTCTAGTTTCGAAGGCACATCAACCTCGTCTGTGAGGTGATGAAACCACACAAGCCTGCCGATGGGAGCGTAGCGTTATAATCGGCCAAGCGGATGCAACTACTAGAACTGGCAGTCGTCGTCCCCACTTTTAACGAAAGGAAGAACGTCACGGAGCTGCTGGATCGTCTGGCGACGAGCCTGCAAGGTATTGAATACGAAGTACTTTTCGTCGACGACGATTCCCCGGACGGGACGGCTGACGTGGTGCGCGGACTGGGGCTGAGGAATCCTCGCGTCCGGGTCCTGCAGCGGGTGGGACGGCGGGGCTTGGCGTCCGCTTGCGTAGAGGGGATGATGGCCACGGCGGCGCCCTACATCGCCGTGATGGACGCGGACTTGCAGCACGATGAAACCATCCTGCCGCAGATGTTCGCGAAACTGAAAGCCGAAAAGCTGGATCTGGTGGTGGCGACCCGCAACGCCGAGGGCGGGAGCATGGGAGACTTCGCTGCCTGGCGCGTTCGTCTGAGTCAACTGGGGCGGCGTCTGAGCAATGCGATCAGCCGCTGCGATCTCTCCGATCCCATGAGCGGGTTTTTCGTCCTCGATCGCCGGTTTCTAGAGGAGATCGTGCGCTCCGTATCGGCGATTGGATTCAAGATCCTGCTAGACATCGTGGCGTCCTCGCCACGGCCGGTTCGTTTGGGTGAAGTACCCTACCGGTTTCGCGCGCGCCTGCATGGCGAAAGCAAGCTCGATGTTCTGGTGGGTATCGAGTATCTACAGTTGCTGATCGACAAAGTGGTGGGGGAAGTGATCCCGGCGCGGTTTGTCATCTTCGGCATGGTGGGGGCGATGGGTGCGCTGGTGCACCTTTCGATTTTGTTCGTGCTGCTCAAGCTGGGGCAACAGTCGTTCCTGGTGGCGCAGGCGATTGCGACCGCGATCGTCATGACGCTCAATTTCTTTCTCAACAACGCCATCACTTATCGGGACCGCCGGTTGCGGGGAAGCGGATTGATTTTCGGGCTGATTTCGTTCTACCTGGCTTGCTCGATAGGCGCGTTCGTCAATCTTCGAGTCGCGATGTTCGTGGTGGACGGCGGAGGACCCTGGTATTTGGCAGGACTGGCGGGGCTGGTGGTCAGCTCGGTCTGGAACTATGGCGTCACGGCGATGTTGACGTGGCACCAGGGGCGTCGCGCGGTGGAAAAAATTCGCAAAGTTTCCGCGGCGCTGTCTGCGTCCGAGCCGAAATGTTAGGATAAAAAATAATGTCTTTTCGACGCCCGAGGGCCTTTTTAGAGGGAAAACTGCCCAGTCCGGTGCCAACCGACTCACCGCGGGCCGTCGCCGTCGCAGCACGCCCGATTACTTTCGGAGGGCCGGCAGTCGCGGTACCGCAGACAAATATTTCTCCGGTCTCGCAAGCGTCGGTAGAAGGCAATCAGCCCGTGGTCCGTATCGGCTCCGTATTGATGAGCTGGTTCCTGTACATCTACTTCAGCCGGCTGCTGGATATCGCATCGCCCATCACATTGCCACTGCACATTCCGATGTTCCTGATGATCGGACTGCTGGTATTGGCGCTGGCGGCGGGCGGACTGCGGCGTCTGGCAGCGTCCCGCATCGGAGTATTCGAGGTGATGTTCGTGGTGTGGGTCGGGGTCGCGTCGGCGTTCAGCACATGGCGAAGCGGAAGCCTTAACACGTATCGGGACTGCCTTTACTCGGCGTGTGTTTTTTTCGCGATTTTGGCGTTGGTCCGTAATCTGAAGCAACTGTCGCGGGTCACCGCCGCGATGGCTCTTGCGGGATTGACGGCTGCGATATTCGGGTTTCTTTTCTCCCAGGATGTCCGCGGCCGGACCGCCGTGGACATTGGGACACTGGCAGATCCCAATGAGTACGCGCTGATTTTGTTAATGACACTGCCGTACTGGTGGTTAGTGGCGCGTAATTCGAAGGCTCCAAAATTAATGCGGGTGATTTCGATTATAGCGGCGATCCCCATATTGGTGGCCTTCTTTCGGGCCGGCTCGCGGGCTGGCCTGGTGACACTGGCTGGTCTTGTCGCGGCGATTTTCTTTCGCGCCCGCCTGACGCAAAAAGTAGTGTTGGTGCTTACTGTCACGGTGGTCCTGGCGGTCGCATGGCTGACGTTGCCGGGGTTTCTCAGGGCGCGATACTTTACCTGGTTTTCGAGCGATGCCGGGACTCAGGAGAGTCTGTCCGCAGACATCGAATCCTCGAAAGCGCGCCAGTACTTCTTGATGCAGAGCCTGAAATTAACGCTGCAGCATCCCTTGCTGGGGGTGGGCCCAGGCCAATTCGCGGGCACCAACTGGGAGGTCTCGAAGGCTGCCGGAGTGCATATCGGCGCGCAACCCACGCATAACACGTACACCGAGGTATCCAGCGAAACAGGCATTCCCGGGCTAATGTTGTTCGTGGGAACGCTAGTGGTTTGTTTTCGCTCCACGTTGCGAATCGCGAAATTGTCAGCGAATAAACCGTCACTCAAGCCGATTTCGAACGCAGCGGCGTGCATATTGGTATCGCTTACAGCCTTCGTGATCGGGGCATTTTTTCTTAGTTTGACGTATAGCGCGTTAGTGACGGCCGCTCTCGGTTTGGGCGCGGCACTGCGAAACGTCGCCGAAGAAGAATTCGGGTTGTCCGTCGCTGGCCCCGGTCAACGCCCAGCATGAAGGTCCGATTGCGCGGAAATACAGGTAACCGGCTGGAGCGATGTCCGCACTAGATTCCGGCGTGAAGTGGCCTGAAGGACGCCGGTTCGCTTTCACAATTTTTGACGATCCGGACGCGCAGAGGCTGGCGACCACGCGGCTGGTTTATTCCTTTCTGGCGGATCTGGGATTGCGCACGACCATCGCTGTCTGGCCTCTGGGGGTCCGCCGCGAAGCGAATTCGGGAGGTGAAACCTGCGCGAACCTGGACTACAGGAGTTTTCTGCAGGAATTGCAACGAACTGGATTCGAAATCGCATTTCACAACGCAGCGCCGCACGCGAATTCACGTGAGGAGACCATGGAAGCGCTGGACCGGTTCGCGGAGTATTTCGGCGGAGACCCGAGGTCGATGGCGAATCACTACAACGAGGAAGCCATCTACTGGGGATCGGCGCGGCTTACGGGTTGGCGCCGCGGTGCCTACAACTTGATCACGCGCAGAAGGAATGAGGGCCGATTTTTCGGACATGTAGAAGGGCATCGCGCCTTCTGGGGCGACGTGTGCCGCGAGAGAATCCGGTATTGCCGCAACTTCGTGTTTGCCGATATCAACACGCTGCGCATGGACCCCTGGATGCCCTACTCGGATCCGCTGCGGCCGTATGTGCGCTACTGGTTTAGCGCATCGGAAGGAGATATGGCGCCGCGCTTTCTGCGGACACTCACGGATCGCAATCAGGATCGCCTGGAGCAGGAAGGCGGCGCTTGCATCATGTATACGCATTTCGGGCACGGATACGTTCAGGACGGCAAACTGAATCCCGAATTCCGCCGCGTGATGGAGCGGATCGCCCGCAAGAATGGCTGGTTCGTGCCGGTATCGACGCTGCTCGATTTTCTGATGAAGGAAAGAGGAGCGACGGAGCTCAGCGATTCACAACGAGCTCGCCTGGAGGCACACTGGCTTCGTGAAAAAGTGTTCCGAGGGACTTCATAGGTACAAGTAGAAAAAGACGTGGCGCTTCAATTCACTCTTTTGGGTGCGGAACATTTCGATGCCGTACGCTCGTTTAACGAGCGCATGCGCGCGGGCAAGGCGCAAACCGCGTTCCTTGTTCCGGAAAGCGCGCCGGAAGGTGCAGAGGAAAGCGCCAAGACGTCCGGGCCGGTTCAGCAGCGGCAATACATCGCGCTCGATGGCGAGGGCGTGCATGGCGGCGTGATCGAGATGGAGCAGCCAGGGTGGCTGGACGGACACTTGGTTCAGGCGCTCAACTACCAATCGCCGCTGTCGGAGGGGATCCTCGATCGCCGCTACGGGATGGTGGCGGTGCGAATGGTGAAGTTCATGGAAGCGCGCGGCGACTCGGTGTTTATCGTGGGCATGGGCGCGGAGACGAATCCGATGCCGCGCATGTTGAAAGCCTCCGGCTGGACGGTACGCGCGGTTCCGTTTCTGTTTCGGGTGCATCGCACCGGGACGTTTCTGCGCGAGATGCAGATGTTGAATTCGACCCGCGCACGGCGGATCGCAGCGCGGGTGGCGGCCGGAACCGGGATCGCCTCATTGGCGTTGGCGTGTGCGCAGATGCGGCGCGCGGGATCGAAATTCAAGGTCCGCCGGGAAAGTGAGTGGGGAAATTGGGCCAACGAAGTGTGGACCCAGTGCCGGAACAACTGCTCTTTCGCCGCGGCGCGCGAGCAGTCCGTGCTGGAGGCTCTGTATCCCAGTAAAGATCCGCGGTTGAGCATTCTGGTGGTGGAGCATGGCGGCGATCCCGTCGGGTGGGCTGCTTGTTTCGACACGCGGTTTAAGGATCGAAAGTATTTTGGCGATATGCGTTTGGGCTGCGTCGTGGATTGCATGGCCAGGCCGGACGCGATGACGGCAACCGCGATCGCAGCGGACACGGAATTGGCTTCCCGCGGAGCGGACCTGGTGTGGCTGAACCACAGTCACGCGGCATGGGTACGCGCGTTTCGCTCCGCAGGTTTTTTGAAAGGCCCTTCCAACTATCAGTTGGGTACCTCGAAACCTCTGACGCAAGCCATCCTCAGTGCGCCGGGTGGTGAGGATGCGATTCATGTCACGCGCGGCGATGGCGATGGGCGGGCGAACTTCGTTTAGACCGCTCCATGTCTCCCACGTTATAATCGCCACCATGGCCACTTCAGACGCCACTCGACGGCGCTTCCTCAACTTTTTCTCTGCTGCAGGACTCGGATCGACGCTGCTACCCGGCGCGCTATGGGCGCAGGCGCAGAATTCATCGCAGATCACCATCGAAATGCTGCGCACGGCGCTGGCGATTTCCGGGCTGACGTTTACCGAAGAAGATGAGAAAGCGATGCTGCAAGGCTTGAATCGCGCGCTGACCAATTATGAAGACGTTCGCAAGCTGCAAATCCCGAATGACGTGCAGCCGCCGTTTTACTTCAGCCCCATCGTGCCGGGGATGAAAGTGAATCGCACGCGAGAACCGCTGCGGTTCAGCGCGGTTTCCGTAAAGCGTCCCGCAAATCTGGAAGACGTCGCGTTCTGGCCGGTCGAGCAACTCGCGCATCTGTTGAAGACGCGTCAAGTCACGTCGGCCGAGCTGACCCAAATGTATCTGGCGCGTCTGCACAAGTACAACGAAAAATTGAATTGCGTGGTGACGTTTCTGGACGAAACCGCGCTGGCGCAAGCCAAGCAGGCTGACGCGGAGATCGCGGCGGGGAAATATAGAGGTCCACTGCACGGGATTCCGTGGGGCGCGAAAGACATCATCGCGGTCAAGGGATTCAAGACCACCTGGGGATCGGGCGCCTACAAAGATCAGGTGATCGACGAAGACGCCAGCGTCATCGAAATATTTCGCGACGCGGGCGCAGTGCTGCTCGCCAAGCTCACTTCCGGCGAACTGGCGCAAGGCGACCGCTGGTTCGGCGGGCAGACCAAAAATCCATGGAACCTGAGTGAAGGATCCAGCGGATCGTCGGCGGGTCCGGGATCGGCGACGGCGGGCGGCCTGGTCGCGTTTGCGATCGGCACGGAAACCAGCGGATCGATTCTCAGTCCATCCGGACGCTGCGGCGTGACAGGCCTTCGTCCGACGTTCGGGCGGATCAGCCGCTACGGTGTGATGGCTCTTTCCTGGACGCAGGATCGTTTGGGCCCGATGTGCCGTTACGCGGAAGATTGCGCGCTGGTGATGAGCGTGGTGGCGAAACCCGATGGCCGCGATCTCAGCGTTTCCGAAATGCCGTTCAACTACAACGCTCACCTGGACGTCCGCAAGCTGCGCGTCGGGTATTTGAAGGCTGCGTTCGATGAAGTTCGCGATCCGGTGCTGAAGCGCATGGACGAAAAGGCGATCGAGCAGGTGCAGTCGCTCGGCTTGAAACTGGTTGAGGTGAAGGCGCCGGACTGGTCGGTTGAGGTTTCGAGTTACGGCGTCGAATCGGCGACCTTTTTCGACGATCTGATTCGCTCCGGGCGCGACAAACAGCTTACTAATCCGGGACGGGCAACGGGATGGCGCGTCAGCCGTGTCATGCCGGCCGTCGATTATCTGCAATCGCAACGCGGGCGCATGATGATGATGATGAAGCTGGCCGAAGCCACGGCGGACGTCGACGTGTATCTGGTCCCGACGAATACCGGCGGAGGCGGTGGTGGACGCGGCGGTGCAGGCGCAGACGGCGCGGGCCGCGGCGCAGATCAGCCTCGTCGGCCGCAAAGCGTCACACAGCGTCACTTTACGATGGCGAATCTGGCGTGCTATCCGGCGTTGTCAGTCCCGCATGGATTTCTGGAATCCGGCTCCCCCGGAGCGATGACATTCTATGCGCGGCCGTTCGGGGAAGCCGAGTTGCTGGCGCTGGGCAAGGCGTATCAGGATGCGTCGGGATTCCATTTAAAGCATCCCAGCCTGTAGCAATTCCTAGCCAGCCCCGATAGCCGTACTTGTATGGCATGATTAGATGTATGAAGAAGACCTTCAACGTCGACGCGAAGCTTTTTCAGGAAGCCAAAGCAGCCTGTGGAGCGGCGACAGACACAGAGACGATTCGTCTAGGTTTAGAAGCTCTGGTTCGCCGCGCCGCGTACGAGCGCCTTCGGGCCCTCCTCGGAACCGAGCCTCACGCCAAGGACGTCCCGAGGCGGCGTGAGAAGCCTTCCGTCAAGCGCAAAGCGGCCTGATGGTTCTGGTCGATACATCCGTTTGGATTCGTGGTCTCGCCAACCGCGAGCCTTATAGGAGAGACCTGGACCGGCTTCTGAGCGCCAACGAGGTGATGGGACATGAGTTTGTCTACGGGGAACTTCTGATCGGAGATCGTGGCGGCCGCCGCAAGCTGCTGGCTGCATATGAGCTCTTGCCTAAAGCGGCGGTGGTTCCTCATCTCGAAATCGTCGAGTTTGTTCACCGCCGTCGTCTTCACGGCCGTGGCGTCGGCTGGATCGACATTCACCTGCTGGCTTCTGCGATCGTAGACCGGGTGCAGTTGTGGACGGCCGACCCTCGTTTCAAAGCGCTGGCGGAAGAACTTGGTGTCGGCTATGAAGGTTCGTGACGTTATTCGACTTCTGTCGCGAAGCGGTTGAATTGCATCTCGAAGCGATGCGGGAGGTCGGGGAGCCGATTCCTGCCCCGACGGCGGACGTCGATTTAGTCGAGCTTGAGACCGTGGCGTAGAGAACATTGCGTCCTCGCGATTCGCGCTCAGCTCTGTGCGGAATGGGGTTGCTGTCCCTAATTTCCGCTGTCCCTAATTTGCTTTCAGTTCGTCCTGAAGCATCCGGGTCTCGGGTAGGGGCCCGCTTGACGCTTCATGACTGTCGCGCCTCAACTGACGGCTTTGAGGCACGACAGTCATCTTACTTACGTGGAGGGGCATCACGGCAACTTCACTTTGTCGATGCCCGGTAGAAGAACGACCTCTATGCTTTTCTCAACGCCGGCGGGGGGATCAGTGTGGCAAACAGCGTTCCACGTCAGCATCGCTGTGCCATCCTTGTTTCGGCTTCGAGAGACGGTGATGTTTTCGACGTGCTTTGTTTTAGGCGTCGGCTTCCAAAGCGAGCAGTGAAGGGGCGTCTCGTCGATGACGCCGGCCAAGTACTTCACAAAACGCTTCCACAGAACGCCGTCCGTGCAACACGGAAATGTGAGCTTGTGGCGGTTCAGATAGGCAGTGATTTCGTCACGCAAGGTCTGTGGCGTAACGAGGTTCTTGAGCGTGTTCGACGCAGTTGTGTTTTTGCTGGTCACGTAATCGTCAAACAATCTTACGAGGCTGTCCGCCACGCTCGACCGATCCAACTTCGTGTGGACCGCCCAGTCACGATAGAACGTGATGGTCGGATACTTGGACTTCAGATTCTCATGTTCGAGAAGCTTTCCGATCTCGGCGAGGATGTAAACGATCTGTCGTTCGCTCGTGATCTCCTCGGCGAACTCAAGCCTGAGCTTGTCAACGATCTGATGTTGGCCCATTGTGAGTGGCGGCCTCCTGAGCTTGCGGATCGATAAACATTCTCGACAACCACGCAATTCGCTGCGCCAACGCAGGCATACGGACTGCTACATCGCCCGCTCCCGAGGCCCTCTTAATTCGGAGATAGTTCGACATCGAGAAGACCCAGACGCCTGGAAACCCATTGACAGGGCCGGGGATGAACTGTTTGAAGAACAGCGCCTCTTCCAGTCCGTCCGGGTGTACCGGGAACCAGAACGAGAGGAGAGGCTTAATTCTCTCCCTCCGGATCGGTGGGTGCAGTCGGAAAGCACCGGCATCGTCATCAAACGATGTCGGCGGCGGCATGGGAAGAACGACTTTTCTCGCTTCCTCTTCTACAAACTGGCCGAGGTTGTCGTCCCAGTTCTTTCGCCACAGCCGAATGCGATGCTGCCTAATCTGCTCGTTATCGGCGTTGGTGCTGAGATAGCTGCCACCGTAGGAGTGTGCATTCCAGTTCTTGATTTCGACTTGGTAGAGAGTGCGGTCCTCGTTCGGTGGGTCCGAGATGATCCAACAATCAAGTCGCTTGCCGAGACGTGTTCCGGGCTTGGGTGTCTCGACCTTGCCCTTTACGGTGAGGACTCTTGCGTGGCCCCCAAACCTCTCCTCGATGCACCGGCACAAGAGAGCTTGAGCCAGTTCCTCCCCCATCACAGCGTTCAACGCCGAAGCGTGGCCCCCGCTGCCCTCAACGTAAGCGTCAAAGAATGAAAGGAGAGCATCGATGCCAAGGTGGTAGACGGCCATCGGAATTTACCCTTCCAGTTCTTCTTCGGGAAACCGGGGCAGGCCAGCATTTCCCTATTTCCCGCCGTACCCTGAGACATTTACAGCCTACGCTTTTTAGTCACTCGCCGTTTGATCGTTTTTGCAACGAAGGCCTTTCCGCGGCGCTCCAGCCCAAGAAGAGGCAGCAGGATCTCGCGCCAGTTCTCAATCGACCCGAACACGCCGTTGATCTCAAGATCCTCCGGGTCGTAGTAAATCTCTAATTTCTTATCGCAGCATCCACAGCGCAGCAAGTATCGCGGGGAGATGTGACCCTTGCCGCGCTTTTGCCGGGCTCGATGCGACACTCGGATCGCCCAAATGCCCTCGGGTTTCGGGCGTGATACCGTCATCTTGCGTTGAATCGGTATGGATTTCATGGAGGCGCTCCTCGGGGATGACCTGTTGACGCACAGGTGGCAGAAAAGGACGCGAAGATCGCGCTGGAATACTTACTGGCGCGCGACAATCCCGTCCGGTAAGGATGGAGATCGCGCTCAAGAGAATGGTGGAGGCGGCGGGAGTTGTGCAATCCGCCCTCCCTCATTCTACTCAACTTATAGATTCTCCGTTTCGCTCAATGCGCGAAAAACGATCGTTACGCATGGTCGAGGTACGTAAAAGGTACGTGGACAGTCAGCCCAAGAACGTGAGGCTGACGAATCGAGTTTTGCAAAAATCTTGGTCGCAATCGCTCGGCCCGGAGATCGGAGCGGCCGTGCTGTAGAAAATCGTCGGCAGGAGGCGGCGACCGTGCGCCGACCATCCGCAGAGAAAGGTGACTACCGGCTGATTTCATTCTTCACTAGCCGGAACAGTGCTACGAAGAAGACAATAAGAAGTGCCACGCGGAACGCGTAGAATTCTATGACCGCGAAGGGATCGGAAGCGAATTCATGCACGCCACCTCCGTTACCAGCCCCAAACTCCGGGCTGGCTTCCAGCTCTACTTTTAGGGGAGGAGCCGGTCACTCTACCGTTATTGAGGACGCAACTGCGCCACTCGATTTAGGATATCACGACCGCCACTTCCGGAGGCCCAACGCATGGGTCGGCGCACCGGATTCGCCGCTCCACGCGGGCATCAATTGGACCATCCCAGCGCTTCGCGGATCAGGTGCGCGACGTCACTTAATTTCTCGGGATCGTGCGTGACAAGCCATTCGGTCAGCTCGACTGAATGCCTTGTCTTCAGATACTCCATACCGGCCAAACTCCGAAATAGCCCTTCGAGAACATTCGCCGCGTGAATCCATTCGATGCCGCGACTCGGTTCCAAAGGCGTGAAGTACGACGGGTCGATCGAACACGACGCGATGTAACCGCGAACGTCACCTTCGCTAATCGTCTTCGTGTGTCCATCTGTAGAGTTGAGCACCGCAGTAAGTGCGGGAGTGTCTAGCAGGTAATTTTCGTACATGCGTCGTCGCGTGAAACGCACTACATCATCTTTCGTGGGCTTTCCGGCCCTCTGAAGTACGGCTTTCGCCCTGCGCTGAAGTTCATCTTTCTGCATCTTCGATCGCCCTTCGTCGTCGAAAAGAAAACCAACCGGAACGGGAATGAGGCTCTGCGCCGTGCTAAGACGGTGGTAGATGTCGAAGAATCGCTCGCCGTGCTTAGCTCTGAAGTCATCGGTCGCGATTACCGCCTTTATGACGGTCCCCATCAACGAGCGCTTCAAGAGACGTTCAACCATAATCGGATAGCATTTCTCTTCGGTGAAACCTTCCACCCACAAAATGTTGTCTGCGCCGTAAACGTCCGCGAAAGACGCACCGATCTCATCGAGATACTTCCGAAGTCCTGCCGCGTCGCTGCTCTCTAGTACGTGAACGTTCGATGCGAAATCGTCATGTATCACGAGCAGAATTTTTTCAGGTTTCGCCGCGGTGATTATTGTAGGAGAATGCGTCGCGATAATGTACTGATGCTCAGGATGCTGCTTGAGAACCTCGACAAGTTTTCTTGCGGCACCTGGGTGTAGAAAACTTTGGGGTTCATCGATCAGGATTACCTGCGAGTCGTGAGACGTCAGAACGACGTAGAGTATCGCCAGCACTTGACCGATACCTGTACCACTTTCATTCAGGCCAACCGCGAGGTCCTCGCGAGCGGCTTCATAGGCGGACGCTGCCCACACCAGGATCTTCTGCCTGTTGCCCTCGGGTCTTACCGTGATATCGCCAACCTGAGGAAGTACGTCTCGCACGATTCGTACGAAATTGTCGAAGGCTGGCCGATTGCTCTGGAGAACTCCTAGCACCTCTGGAAGATTCGTTGCTCGCGGTTGAAGTAAGATTTGGCTACCGAATTCCGATACTCCCATGTTGAATCGCTCGGCAGTAAACCGATAAACGAAACGAGGTATCCTTTGTGCGGCGAGCACGCCGAGATCCGGCCCGTGGCCAGCAACCGGATACTGGTCCGCAAGCTCGGTTGAGTGATCCGGTTTAACATTGCACGATACGCGCCGAGCCGGCTGAGCAGGAGGCTCGTACAATCCAAATGACGGAAATTGGTTCGCATACCACACGGCTGCAGTTCCAGGTGCCATCTGTAGGACAAGTCGAAGTGTGTACGTAGGCTGAGAGAAGAACCACTTCCGGAAGAAATCGAGGGACCCGGGACTATCGTCGACGTATGTATCTGTTCCGAACGCTTGGCCGACTTTAGGCAACGGGATCAGGACGTTGAGATTCGAAAGTGCCGAAAGAAACTCGCGGTTAGACAAAACTACCGAGACGGCTATTCTTGACGCTTGGTCGATTTGCGCGTCCCGAGTGGCCATATTCTTGAGGCTTCGATGTGGTACTGCAGGAGTGTTCGGGCTCAGCGCCAAAGATTCGAGGAGCGCCGTCTTTCCCGTGTTGTTTTGTCCGGTGACCACATTGATGCCGTGCGTCAAGTCGATCATCGGTGTTTCCGCGAAGCTCTTGTAGTTGTAGACAGCGAACTGTGTAATGTGCATGGCGCGACCGGGACGCTGATCGAATGGCGTAGTCCGTCGTCGCAGATTATCACAATTTTGCTCACGCAACTGCTTTTCCGTTCCAGCGATACAATAACGAACAAAATGTCCCAATTCCCGGCTTTTCCTGGTGCACGCGGAATCAAATCTAGTAGTGCACCTCAAGACAAACGAGTGCACTCCAAAGCAAGAAACAGTGCACTTCGAATCAACTCTCGGTGCACTCCAAAGCAAGAAACAGTGCACTCTAAAGCAAGTTTTGGTGCACCGTGAAACAAACCGCTAGGCTCAGAGTGCTCAAGGTTTAGGGGCGATTGTGGCGGGGTTGCCTGTGCTAGATATTCTTAGATATATTTAAATACTCTTCAGACAATCAACACGTATGTTGTTGATGTAAAAGTACTTTCATGGAAGAATTAAACCAACATGGAGGAGGGAACGAGGACAACTGAAGAGAAGAACGACCTTGAAGGGGAGATTGGGACGACACTCCAGGCGCAGTCCCAGAGGCCGCCGTCAACCGAGTTCGTGAAGGTCGAAAAGAATCTGGCATCACTCGGCTTCTTTACGCCGTCGAGCAAGCGCCTCCGGAACGCTCAAGAGAAATCGTTCACGATCACGACTGTCGCCGACGGAGAGCGGCTGGAGCTGAAGGGCACCATCATCCCTTCCGCGAAGTACGGACTCCCGATCACCGCCGATCAGGACAAGTGGATCGCCCTCTGCAAAATTATCACCGACATAATGCGAAAAGAAGGAAGCGTAACGAACCCGATTTCGTTCACTTCCGCCGAGATTCTGCGCCTCCTCCACAAGCACCGCCACAGCGGAAAGAATTACAAGGAAGTAGAGGAGTGGCTCGACGTACTTTTTTCGACGACGATTTTTTCTGAGGGCGTCGTGTACCTCGCGAACGAGAAGCGTCGCGTCAAAGACCGATTTCGAGTGTTCGAGCGGGCGGTGAGTTTCGGAAAAGAACTGCCTGATGGAAAGGTCGCCGACAAAAACTATGTTTGGTTCTCCGATTGGCAACTGCAGAACATCAACAGCAACCATTTGCTTCCGATCGACCTTGAAGCGTATCGCGAACTGAAGAACCACATCGCGAAGGCGCTGGTCCCACTCTTGCAGATCTGGCTCTACGCCACCCGCAACGAAGGCGTTTTCGAGAAACGCTACGACGAGCTTTGCCAGATTTTGAACATCCAGCGCTACCGATATCTTTCGCTCATCCTGCGGACGCTCGGTCCGTCACTCGACGAGCTGAAACAGTTCGGGTACATCGCAGATTGGCAGGTCGAGAGAACGAGCGACGACGAGAACTACAAAATTGTTCTTCATCATGGAGAAAAATTCCACCGGGACCGGCGCGCTCGGCTCAAACCGAGAAAAACGGACGATGGGGCAGGGGAACAGCGTTTCGAGATTGGCCGGAGAGACGGCGAACCTTCATCAATCGAAAGGCGTTCGCCTCGCGCTGATCGGCACACCGCGAAGGTGGTGCCGAACATCAACGAGGAATTCCTTGCCGAACTCACGAGGCGAGGTATAGCGGAAGCTCACGCTCGAAAGATTCTCGCGGACATCAGCCCCGACCAACCGGTCCTTACACAACTTGAATGGGGCGACCTCCAAGTCCAGCAGTCCGGCGGCAAGATCACGAACCCGGCCGGGTTCTACGTATCGCTCGTGAGTGGAAACGTAATGCCACCACCGACCTTTGAGACGCAGGCTCAGCGCAAAACCCGCGAGGAGAGGGAACAGCGCCGAGAGGAAGAGCGTCGCGCGGAGCAGGAGCTCGAAACCGAGTACGACTGGTACCGCGAAACCGAGATTGACCGCTACATCGCCTCGCTTGACCCGGCGGGAGTGGCCGCCTTGCTCGAAGCGAAGCGGCGGGATTATCGCGACAAGTACAAGAGCCTGTCGGCGGAGACCAACGATCGATTCGCGGAGCGGGAAACGAAGTTCGAGCTTGGGAAGCGAGCGCCGCTCCAGACTATCGAGGAATTTAAGGCACGTCGAACGCAAGAGCGTTCAATCTCGAAACCCGTTCCGGAGACTCCGCCCGGCGCGGATGTTCCCCCGGAAACGATGTTCGATTCCCAGGCGAAGGATGAGGACTCCCGCGGTCCCGTGCCGACGACCATCGAACTGGGCGCACCTACTGCCGTGGAACAAGAGTCCGTCGAAAGATCGCCTGAGTCGGCGATTTCCCCTCCCGTGTCCGAACCGATGATCATTCTGACATCAGAGCCGCCGACACCAGAATCCGGAGGCGACCCTATCGAGTCGCATCTCGCCTAGCGGCTCGAAAACGTGGAGAGTGCGGCGAGGCCAGCCGCCGAAATGGGTGCCGAAATACCCCCCGAAATCGTTTCGGCCCCAACGTGAACTACCGCGCGTCCAAAAGTCCGCGAAAACAAAGGGCTACTGCCCAACTTGTGCGCGCACCCGTTTGCCGTCGTACCGCCGGCTGCCCGTCCTTTTCGCCCCTGCTGTGAAGCTATCTCTTCACTGCAGTGGACTCCTCCGCTATCGCGTCGTGTCCGCCCGCACCCGTTAGCGCGGTTGCGGTCGTCCAAAAGGACGGGCAGCCGGCGCTATCGCCCCCTTGCCCGGCAGAACCGGCCGGGCTTCGGGCTCCGCTAACCGCTCCGGGCAAACGGGTGCGCGTTTTAACTGGTGAACTACCGATACGCTGCCGGACGGCGATTGCCGCCCGGAAGGATCAACCGTTTCAAAAAGGGAGAGGCATCGTATTAGGGGGAGCGGGGATTTGACGGAATTCTGCGATCCCCGTACACTGAAAGCGAACCGGATCTCCGGACGTATTACCTATCATGACCGTCACCCTAGACAACAAGCCTATCGTGGTGCCCGACGCTGTGCGGCGCAAGGCGGGGCTTCGGCGCGGCGAAAAGATCGAATTCAAGGTGTCCGGACGGGTAATCAGGATCATTCCGAAGGCCCAGTCTGGCGATGAGTACACGCTTGAGGCAGTGACGCGGATCATCGGGGAGGCTAAGACAGAGAAGGCGAAGAAGCCGATGAGCACCGAGGACACTCTCAAAGAGAGCAAGCGCCTTGCCCGCTACGGCGCCAAACAGGCCAAGAAGCTAGGCATCAAAGCCGAAGACGTAAATCGTATCATCCATGAGCACCGCCAATCGCAGCGGGCTTAGGGTTGTTCTCGACACGAACGTTTACGTTTCAGCCTTTACGCACCCGCAGGGCGTTCCTTTTAAGGTCTGGGAAAAGGCAGTCAAACACGATTACCGGTTGCTGGTGTCGCCCCACATCATGCGCGAGTTGGCTAATGTGCTCCGGAACCGCGTGAATTGGCGCGAGGCCGAAATTCTCGTCCAGCTCAAGCTTGTGGCCAAGAGCGCGCACGTCGTGTCTCCTCACATTGAAGTGCACGCGATTCTCGAAGACGAAACAGACAATCGGATTCTTGAATGCGCGGTTGCCGGCAAAGCCGATCTGATCGTGTCCGGTGATCGCCACCTCACCAAGCTGAAGGTTTTTCAAGGGGTCGCGATTGTGCGTCCAATCGATTTTTTCAGGACCTTGGGCGGGTAACGCCAAAGGTTTGCCAGCTGAAGATGGTTTCAAACTGCTTAAGCGGCAATGACCCGCGTGGGAAGCACGGTTTGTCAGAGTTGAAGAACCTGGAAAAAGTTCGGTCGGCCCGCGCGCCTTCTACGATTTAAGATTTTGGAATCGGAGGGCCATTGTATTTCGCGGGAGGCTTGATCGACGGCCAGAGCGTTGCAACCTCTTCACACGAGTTTGTAATGGTCTTAAGCAGTCGCTTCTGCCGCGCGCCAGCGCGGTAGACTCTACCTCCGAACACATCGATCGCCATGCACAGTCTTGGATCACATACTTCATTCTTGCCAAGGAACTCCTCAACGACTTGCTGGGCGAGCACCGCGATTGCTTGACAGCGAGCCTCGATATTCCTGTCAGGACCGCCGCTCTTTGAAAAAACGAGTACCGTCCCGCCGAGAACTTTATTGCCGCCGGCATCGGTCGTTTCCGTCATCAGGTCCAGAGAGACGGAGACGTTCACCCCCGAAATTTTTAATCGACTATTGCTTCGGTTTGGAGCTCTGAACTTTGTTGTGCCAATTCCCATCTTCGCTTCAGCACTCTGGAATGCCTCTATGGCCTCGATGCAAAGATTGTGATTCGTCTTTTTCCAGTTAGTGATGCCAGCCTGCTTGAGTTTGTGGGCGAGCTCATTCAGCACATCCACGAGGATGCCCTTCGAATTGCGCGCCTTGGCTAGGTGCGTGGCAACCGCGGTCCTCGCGTCTTCGTACCTGACAAGAATCATTGTCGGCGGGTACTTCGCGTCTGAGAGAATCCGCCTGCGATTGGTTGCATTGGCGGATAAATAGTCCGCGACCTGGTTCGCGGAAAGCCGAGGATTTTGGTGATACTTATGCGTGTAACTAGCTGGAATCTTCATGCGAAACCCGCCTTTCCAGAAACGTATTCCAATTATACCGTTTAAAACATTCACTCGCGTTGGCGAGCTGATGTGAATTCTCGCCCTCGCAGGATGACGATGCAAGTGTGAGCGCCTACCCTGTTAGAATGCTCCAATCCCGTGAAATGTTATTTCGACAAAAGCGAGGCGCGAGACGACGCTGGGGACACTTGGTTGACGCTTGGGGGTGTCATGGCGCCAAGCGCGAACTGGCGCAGCTTTACGCGCGACTGGGAGGACATGTTGCGGGCACGGTATCCAATTGCTCCGTTCCTTCACATGACCGAGCTCGTCTATGGCAATGATCCCTTTGAACGCGGCGCGGTGGGCTGGAACCAAGAGAAAGTCGAGAGGCTCGTCCATGACGCCTTGGATGTTTTACAAGTGCTCGATAAGAAAGCGTTTCTCTTCCTGCGTTGTAGTGTAAACGTCTCAGCTCGCCAGCGGCTCATCAAGGAAGGATACGACGTAGTGGACGAAGTGACTCTCTGTACGGAGATCTGCATAGGCCATGCATTTCACAAGCACTATATTCAAGACGCGAGAATAGCGGAAAGAGCGCACATCGTTTTCGACCAAGGAGAACCTTTCTACGGCAAGTTCCTGACGCGATGGATGCGCGCGAAGACCGGTGACGGACAAGTTGTAGTTGATCCAGTGAAGTTATTTTGGGATCTGATCGAGAGCATAACGGAAGTTGATTCGAAAGACAGCGGTCCGCTTCAAGCCGCAGACATCCTTGCATGGGCTCATTCGAGGAGTCTGTCATCGTATGACAGGCCATTCCGCGATCTGGCACGCGTCATGCGGTGCATTCTGCCGACGACATTCGCGGATATAGGAGAAGGTGTCATGCGCGAGAAGTCCAAGAGGCTCGGCACGTGATATTTCGATACGGAGAGACTTGGCTGCTCCCTCATCGAGCACCAATCTTAGGGCAGAGTAAGAGCTTCACCGGCCGCCCCGATCAAGTAGAGGAATGAACGCTTTCAGGCGCTTTCCGCATCTGTGCTTGCCGGATTGTGGTATTGCGATTTGGGCGGCCTCCTCACCGGAAGAAATCGCGGGAAGAGGTCTGCGAATGAGATCTCTGGCTTATTAATCCTTTGACGCGCGCCGTTTATCGCCGCGTGAACGCGGGTGAACGTCACGCGCGAATAGAAACGTGTTCCGGCTTCCAGCCGTCCAATGGTTTTGGTGGAAAGTTGATGTCCTTGCTGCTGAGCAAAGTGCGCTAGTTGCTCTTGCGTCCAACCCAAGACCGCTTCGCGCTCATCCTGGACGCGATTTTCGGGTGCTGAGTAGTGAGCCATGTCTCGATTGTACAACGGTTTGGCGACGAAAATGTCGGGACAAGTCCTCAATTGTCCCCTGACGGAGGAAGCTGTCGGTCATCTGGAGATCTTGGGGTCTAGACTTTTGCTCGCGGTGTAGAGTAAAATGAACGCATGAAGACTGACGGCGGAGTTTTCGACTAGGCCTCCTTACGGGAGTTGGTTCCCACTGCGCTTGCGTTGCCCTCAACGCAAAGCGGGTTTGCAGTTGCCTATACATCCCCATAAATTGCAGATTCCAAGGCGGTTACGGATTCAGTATATATTTCTGTCCAGCCGAACGGTAACATTATAGAGTGCCTCCCCGTGGATGGGCTCGGCCCCCACTTCCCAAACGTGTTCAGTATAGTAGCGGTTTCCGAGCTTGCTGGCCGTATTGCTTACTTGGGGCTGAACTCCAAAATCGCTGGAAAAAAGCAGTGCAGGAAGAGCCGTGTCCGTGAGGATTCGGAGTTTCAGACCAAAGATGTGGTTTTGCGCCACTCGTTGTACTCCGTAAGATACATAACCGGGTTCCCCCTGGGGCACAAGATGGAATTCTCGATCGATATCAAACCTGCTGCGGAACGTTCGCGCTCCCGTCGCTTTCGACACGGGCGGTGTGTAGAACAAAACGAATCCTTTATGAGTTTGGGAATTGTATGCGGGTATTCTGATCAGCTCCTGAACATTTCCTCCTGTTACTTCTTCTGCCGACACTCGGATATCCAAGAGGCTACTGGACGTACCCCCGCCACTTTGTGGTAATCCTACCGCTCGAAATCTTGAGAGGAACACACTGCCGTTCCCCTCGACTCTTAACGTACTGACCCGATTATAGACGGTTGTCCAATTCTGTTCGACTCGAACCGTGAGTTCTGCGTCGTGGTGCAACGTCTCGACCCATTGACTCTGGTCCACACTCCGGTCATAGAGAGACCGTGCTTGACCAACGCTGAACTCCAGAGTTTCGTCTGCTTTGGGATCGAAGAATGAAACCTCTCTCTCCTTCCGTTCAAGCTCCAACCATTTGACCGTTCTTCCAACCTGCTCCCCAGCGTATACAAGCTCAGCTTTGTCGGTTTCCGTCAGTTTGAATTTGTCGAACGGTATGTGAGGAGGTGTGATGATGGAATATGTAAACACATGTCGAGGCAACGGTCGTTCCTTGTCGTGGGCTTCTGCCATAGTTTGGAAAACCGCATGAAGATACTGAAGCGTCCCAGCGATAGAACCTGGCGGCATAAGATCCTTCAAGCGAAAGCCGATCGTAGCGTATCGACTCCCCGCAAACAGGAATGCTGGATAGTTGCTTAGAATCCCACCATCGACCAATATGTCGGTGCCAGCCGTAAATGGAAGAAAAAAAATTGGAATGCTCGCAGACGCATGCACCGCCTGGGCTAACGGCATCCCCGGATGAGTCTTTTTCGAATAGACTTTGTACTCTTGTTTGCTGATGTCGGCCGCCACAATTTGGACATCTTCCACGGCTTTCGCGTCATCGAAGGTTTTTCCCTCTAAGATCTTTGCCAACCACAGGCCGACTTTGTCAGAACGATGGAAACCACGACTTTGCCAAGCGAATCCGATCTCTCGGGCTAGCGACTTAATTTTATTCCGCGCCGTCCAAATCTGCCACAGAGAAACGTCGCCGGACTCCATCACTCTTGTGACGAGCGGCTTCAAATCAGCACCCGCAGACCGAATTCGTTCGAGGCGCTCAACGTCGTCCGCGTGAATCAACTCATTCAGTTCATCATCTTGGAGGACTGCCTTGATCTGTTGTGGTGATTTTCCTATCCCAATGAGTGCCGCGATAATGGCACCAGCCGAAGTACCAGCGACCCCTCTAATGGAGAGATCAGGGGGCATTGTCTCAAGCGCCCCAGCATATGCAATCCCACGAACTCCACCACCTTGAAAGACCAGATTAACGGGCATCACTTTCTCCCAGAATAAACAGGCTCAACGCGTTGAACGTTACCGAGATCGGAATATTATGAAACGAACGGATTCCCGAAGTCAAGAAGTTCGACAAAAAAATACCGAATATCCTACGAAAAGGTCAATCAAATCACGATCCGCTCCACCTCATCGAGCGAGATGTCATCGCCGCGACGGTCGTAGAGCCCAGTCGTGCGAGCCGACTCGTGCGCGGCCATCCGTTGCGCAATTTCGAGTTTTCCTCCGTTGGTCAAATAAGCCGTGATGCCAGTGGCGCGGAACGTATGGCAACCGATCAGCGTCTTGATTCCGGCGCCAGCGGCGCGTCGGCGGATCATAAGATAAACCTCGGGCTGGCTCATCCGGCGTTGCGTGAGTTGTTTCGTTTTTCCCTTTGCCGTTCGGAAGAGGGGAGTCTGCTTTTCGCTTGCCATGCCAGCGGCTTCGATGTACGCCGCCATGTACTCTTCGAGATTGTGATGCGCCGGCATCTCGTGGTGTTTGCCGCCTTTTTCATGGAGACGGACCCACCAGCGACGATTCTGGAAATACCAATCCTCAATATCCATACCGGTGGCCGCGCCGACGCGGGCGAAGGTATAAACCATGAGACCGATCAACGCGCGATCGCGGAGACCGACCATACTCGACGTGTCGATGCTGTCGAGGAGCTGCCGTGCTTCATCGGCCGCGAGCACCGGAGTCTTGCCGCGCCGCGTCGTGTACTTCGGTCCCCGCACCGCGGCTGCTGGATTCGCGAGCACGACCTGGCCAAGTACGAGGTAATCGAACACCATCCGGATCGCAGCGAGGTGCTGCTTTACCGAAGGCCTCGCGAGTTGTTCCTGCAACTTCTCGACGTAGGCGGCGACGTGTATCGGTCCGATCCGTTCAAGCGTGAGTCCGCAACTTTCGCACCAACGGAAAAAATCACAGACCGCGCGATGGTAGGCACGCCTCGTGTTCGCGTTCCGGATCTCGGCCGTGAAGAATTCGATGAAACGCAGTGCAGCGTTTTTTCCGGCAACTGAAACGACCGTCGGCAGGCCGGACTGGACACCGGTCGCAACTTCATGGTCTGGTTTTGGAATGAGTTCCCTGTCCACGTTCGTATATGATAACGTCCTTTGTCATATATAATCTAGATGGAAAATCATCGGATGTCAAAACACCTCTTCACACGAATGTTGTGATAGGCGATCCTCGCTGGTTAAGAGAGCACTCTCTTACAAAAATGACCCTGGCCTGGGAGTCGCCCCTGGAGCGAAGCGTTCGACGCGGCGATAGACTGACCGTCTCTAGACGCAACTGCTTCAATCTTCTTGATGACCTGGCAGGTAGGGACATAAATATAAATATGGGATTCCTAATTGGGTGTTTCAGTGGTACACTGACTTCCTCCTCCGAAACACTGGTCGGGCGTGTCGGATCTCCCTCCAGAAGAAAGGGGTTGACCAGCTTGAAAAAATCTGCAACTCCTTTAGAATTATTAACATAGCACGGAGGTGCTCAATGAGCAATGTATCCTTTGACAATCTCATGGCGAAGATAAGGGAGTGCGAAAAGGACCTTCAAGTTGTTTCGGACTCTTTTTCCGGCGCCTTGAACGCCCGGACAGGTCAGGGCGGAGTTGAACTTGAGTTCAGAGTCGCTGAGACAGACATTATACGACTGAGGTCCACAGTCGACACGATCACTCGGCAACTTCTTTACCGCACCTGGTCTTCCGGCTTCAAGGCGAAGATCGACGATTCAATGAGGCACGGTAATTGGTTGTTCCCAGGGTCTTAGTCAACGATTCTCTTTCTGGCGCACGTCCCTGGGACTCAGTGCGCCTTTTTATTTGCTCGTTGCTCCCCTCAAAGTATCCCACGCGTCTAGGTACGCAAGTTGGGCTTTGATCAGAGCTATCTCCTCATCCATGCCTTTGGCATGTCGCAGTGCGGCGAGTGTAGCGACGACTTCAAAATTGTTCGCGGCCCTTTGTGTTTCTGCTAGGTGTTGATGGCGAATCAACTCGATGCGCTTCGGCACGGCGAGTTCTCTTAAAGCACCAACGGTCTCTATGCCGCGGCTGTGTAGAAGCTTGAGCAGACCGTGGACCTCCTTTTGCGCACAGCCTACACCGATCTCAGCCACAACTGAAGGAAGATTTTCCGCATTCAGAAGATCGCTGTCCTTGGCCTGAGCATCTCCCTGAAAACGACCAAGTTCTTCGTAAAGGAAGTTGAAGTGTTCATCAATTGCGCCGAGTTGCTTGCTGAGAATCCAGAATTGCTTCCTCACCGCAAAAGATGTCTTCTTTTCTGGTTTGTATCCGAGAACATGCTCGATCTCCGCCCATACATCCTGCGCGAGCGTCCGCACCTGTAATTCGAACCACGGGCGCTCGTCATCCGGGACCGTGCTCTTCCTGAAGCGAAGGATGTAGTGGAGCGAGATATACCCGCTATCCTTCTCGGCGCGTCTCAAGCCCGACAACGCGAAGCGTTTCGTGACCTCCTCCTCTAGGAATGCGACTGGGGGATGGGTGTCTGAGATCTCAAGGTTGCCGTCCTTATTTAGCCGTTGGATTTCGCAATCCACGTAGTTCAAATGGGCCAAGAAATATACAACAACGCGCAGTCGCACGCAATCATTCATCACCGATAGACTTCGGGGAGCGAAACCATCGGGGAAGTCCGCCGGCTTTCGATAGATCTTATCCACGACGCTCTCCGGCCGCTTGATGTTCGGCGGCACTCGATGGACCGGCGACGGAACCGGCAGTTTGCTCTTTTCGGTGTAGATGGCCCAGTAGTTTGGATCCTCTTTCCAAGGCTTAAAGGTTTCCTCAATTTCACCCCGTGTTGGGACCAATACGGCCTTGTGATATTTCTCGTACTCCGCTAAGAAATCCTTCAACAACGCGGAATCTGCCACGGTGAGCTCCCTTCAACCTTTTTGGATCTAGGTTTGAGAATATATCACTCTTTTCCAGACGATTACAAGGGTATGACGGAATGTTTCGGGCAAGAAGTTGCCCGATTGTAAACATTGTCCCGCTTCTCCAGAAGTCCTAGAATTCAAAGACCACCCATGCTCGACTCGGCCCCAATCGGAACCCACGCAGACAATTTCTTCGCTGAGCCTGAGTTCGGCGTCCCGGCTGATGCGCGCCGGAAACACATGGCGCTCTTCGGCGGCACCGGAACCGGCAAAAGTACATTACTCACGAATATGGCAGCCTCTGATCTCGCGGCTGGCACTGGCATCACTGTCGTTGATCCACACGGCGGAGTTTACGAGCAGCTTTTAGCGAACCATATACCCAGGTATCGGAAGAATGATGTGATTCTGTTCGATCCGACGATCCGCACGCACGCTCTTGCGCTGAACGTGCTCGATTGCCCGCGCCGCGAAGAACGTGGACTCGTTGTCTCGCACGTTGTAGGCATCTTCAATAAGCTTTGGTCGCAGTCGTGGGGTCCACGACTTGAGGACATCTTACGTAACGCGCTTTGGGCACTCATCGAGCAGCCCAACCCAACGTCGCTCCTCGGCTTGCCGAAATTACTCACGGACGTTGCATACCGCGCCGATCTTTTGCAGCATGTTGAGAACCCGGCCGTAGTCGATTTTTTTGTGAACACGTTCGAGCGGTGGACTCCAGCGTTTCGAGAGGAAGCCATCTCGCCGGTCTTGAACAAGTGCCGCGCATTGACGACCGATCCCATGATGCGCGCCGTCATCGGTCAGAGCCGATCGAGTTTCACCTTCAGGTGGATGATGGACCGACGCAAGATTCTGCTGTGCAATCTGGCAAAGGGCTCGATCGGCGATGACAACGCAAAGCTCCTCGGATCACTCATCGTCATGAAGGAAAAACTCGCAGCTCTCTCGCGTCAGGATATCCCGGAACCTAAGCGCGTCCCTCACGCGCTGTACGTGGAGGAGGCGCAATCGTTCATCGGAGACTTCGAATCGATATTGGCCGAGACACGCAAGTACGCTCTTGTGCTCACGGTCGCAACGCAAGGGACTGAATCTCTGCCGCGCGAAGCCCTGGCGTCGATTTTCAGCAATTGTGCAACAGTGATTTCATTCCGCGTTAGCGGTACTGACGCTATGCGCCTCAGGGATGAATTTGGACTGGTGCTCCCTGCCTCAAACCTCCAGGAACTTCCCGACTACACGATGTACGTCCGAACGCTTACGCGCAGCAGTGGCGCCACTGGCGCTTCCCCATCCGGACCGCACTACGTGAATGGCTATCCCCCATTCGATCGGCATCTTCGCCATGCGCACCCAGAGAGCGTAGTCCGCGTCAGTCGGGATCGGTTTGCGAAGCCGCGCGCCATCGTCGACCAAAAGCTGAAGCGTGATTTTTTCGAGAAGAGAGCTGCCTGAACTGAAGACGGTTTCGCCACTATTTTTCCCACCCAAACACCATCGCTCGCAGCCAGAAACCGAGCGTTTCGCTTCACGGGCTTTTCATTGTAACGGGCAGCCCGCCGCCTCAAGGAACTACAACGCTTCGAATAACCGAAGCGGTTTTTCAATTTTCGGTCGTTCCTCCTTGACCCGGCGGGCACCCAGCCCGTTTCCGTCGTTTCGCCGTGAATCGGAAACGGCGCAAAGGTCGAAGACAAACCAATTCTCAACTCTCATGGGATACCTCCAAGAAGTAGACCGCTGGCTCGACGTGATCTTCGCTGATCTCGCGAACGGGAAGATGACTTTCGCCGAGGTGAAGCACGACATCCGCGAAAGAATCCTTCAATCGTATCGGAACGGAGTCAAGGCCGCAGGGCAAGCTCCTGCTCCACACGATGAAGAACGTCCGCGAGCTCCCCGCCGAGCGCAGTATCAACGCTAAGGGCAGGTCGCGCTAAAGGTCGAAAGCAAATGCACTATTTCAGATGAAAACGTATCGTGTGCATCTTACCGAAACGGAAACAACGTGCGGTGATGTAATCGTCCAGGCTCTCGACAGCAAGGGCGCAGAGGCGAACGCCCTGCACTCCTCCGCAATCGATTGGGATTATTCGGAGTCCGAGGTCGAGGTGACGAACATCGTCGAACTCGACGCCCGCAGCAACGAGAAGTGAGCGGCAAAATCCCCGAACGGAAGAACCGAACGGGGATTCTTTGTGCTCGCGACGGTTCCCACCCTTTTTGTGACGAAACCGAAACCTAACGGGCTATCGCGGCTGTTGACCGCTACACTGACGCGTCGTGACCTTTGTTGGCCTTGTTGTGTGCTCGCGCATCAGCCCACGCCAGCTCTTTCGAGTTCGGGCCTGTACGGACGGGCCCGGTCCAGCCCGTAGTGCCATGGGATGGGTGGGCGCTGATCGCAAAGTCCGACCCAAAAGCCGACGAGTACTTCGCTGTCAGTCCGAGTAAAGGAAGACAATACCCCAGTCTCCTTAGAAAGCTTCCACGAGTCATAATTTAACCCTCCCGTTGGAATGTTGCATTAACAAAACTAAGTTTAGCCCGGCAATCCAGGCAAAGCGACGGAACGCGATCGACGATCCGCTACCTACGCGGACACATCCCCGAGTGTATCCACGTCGGCCCCTCCGCTACGGATTTGCTATTGTCAATCACATTCATCTGACACTGCCTGCAGGCGTTATTGCCCCGTTTGGCGACCTCTTGATCGAATTGCGAATAAGCCTCGCTGCAGGAATTGGGACTATGGGTTGCAAGATCGCAACTGCCGCTCGGGTTACACCGGAACCGGCCAACGACATAGTAGTCCGCCGTAGGTGGGTGCGGGACAGAGCGACACTGCGAAGGCTTTATGCCATCCATGAACGCGTTTACTGCTTCCTTTCCCGCCTGTTGAATTGATTGGACGGCCCTACCGTTCCTCGCGTCCTGTTGACATGAAATGACTGAGTCGTACTGGTCGACCTGCGTGCATGCATTGCGGTATGCGCGCCCGGATGAACCTTGGTCTTGTGTACACCACTTCGAATTGATCTGCCAGTCAGGCGGTCGTCCGTTTGATTGCTGGGGTGGTGCTGAAGCTCTTCTGCACACCCAGTCGTTAGGCCCACCTGGGGCAGGAGTTAAAAGCGCCGCACTATAGGTATTGTCATACTGCTCTTTGCAAGCTTGATCAACGCTTATGTTACGATCGGGTTCACAACGCCAGCCATATCCTGTATTGTCGATGTTTTTGACCGATGTTCCGTAGTGCCCAGCGCAATAGGCGGCCAAGTTTACGCCTTGACCATAGCCAAATCTTGGCGTACAGAAACACAAAACGAGAGCTAACCCACTGTACCTATTCATTAAAGCTCCCTCTCGCCTACCGAACAGTCTCGGCGTTTAGGTGCATATTTTCCGTCACTCGCGCATTAAGCGAAAATTCTAAATCCTAACGTCGTTTAAGAGCGCAATTTATTCTATACCAAATCCATCCCTTGTAAAGAAATATTTCTTCAAAAAAAGACGGCTAGGGCGAACCAGCCGTCAATAGCGTTTCTTCAGCAAGGCGTGAATCGCTTCAGCGCTCAGTATATCGGGCTGTTTCCCATTCGGCAATGGCGGAGCCCAGACCCACATCCGCTCGCCGAGGCGTCTTAGGCAGTCCATTGCCGCTTGCTGGCCGGCCTCATCCCCGTCGAGCATCACACACACGACGCTGAAGTGTTTGACGAGGAGTTCAGCTTGGGCTTCTGAGATCGCGCTTCCCATGAGCGCGACGCACGGAAAACCAGCGGCGCTCACTTTCAGACAATCAAAGAACCCTTCGACGACCACGACGCGGCGCCGCGTGCTCCCTTCCGCGATCGCCCGGTGCAGGTTATAGAGTTCGAGTGACTTATGAAACCCGGCTGGGAATTTGTACTTTGGCTCAGCATCGTCGATGGATCTCCCGGCGTAGGCGACGAGTTCACTCTTCTCGTTGTGGATCTCGAAAACGATTCTGCCGCTCATTGAACCCCTTCCGGAGAAATAGCCGATACCGAATTTCTGCGCCGTCGCCTCATCGACTCCCCTACTTTCCAGATATGGATGCCTCGGTTGGATGTCGCGCAAGGTGAATGCGAGCGGACTGTTCTGTTCGACACCGCTCTCTGCATTCCCTTTTGAAACCGGTGCGGATGACTTGTCGGGCTGCTTGTCGTCCGCAGTAATTGTTTCTCCGGCGGCGCTTGAAGCGCGGAACCACTCCTGCAGTTTGGCTGCGGCGTCACGGATCGAACAGCCCTCCATTGTCGCGACGAGATCGAGCGCGTTGCCGCCCTTTTTCCCATCACGCGCAGCAATGCAGGAGCGCGATTGGCACGCCCACACGCCGCCGACCCCTTTTGAAAGAGTTGCGGTGAAGCTCGTTCGGCTCGTATCGGAACCGTGCATCGGGAGCGGGCATTTGCCCCGCAGCGAAGTCGCGCTAACGCGCCGGAGATCTACTCGATAATGTTTGATGACCATCTCCAACGAGACGGCCTTTTTGATTTCGTCGAAGCTTATCCAGGCCATAGTCGTTCTCCAGATTCGAGTGTTTAAAAGCTCCCGTAACCCTATAGCTGATCGGCTTTGCCGTCAAGAGAATCTGGCTTCAAGGAAAAGTGAGGGTCTCGTCGTGGGGTCTCGTCAATCCCCCGCAGGGGAGCTGCCCGTCCAACCAGGCGCACGCGGTAGCCGAGAGCAGGGGCGTGCGCATGATCTCGTCCAAGTGCTCCCGTGAAGCTTGGGCGATACCGACCACGAAGGACAGCATTCCGCGTTAAGAAACCGAACGGGTCTCGTCAAAGAGTTCGATTTCAGGCGGGAAGGGTCCGGACGCCGGCTTTACGCACGGCGGCAGCGGCAGGAACGGGCAGCCGCGTTTTGTATAGCATGCTTCCCGTTTCGTGTCATCACTTCGACTGTTTTGCGAGTTCCGGCAAAAGCGCCTCAAGCGTGAGGTCCTCGAATGCGATCACGGGATATGCCGCGAGCCAGGCCGCCGGCATCATGCCGCGGAATTCGGCCGCGAGTCCATCGGCGCGACCTCGCGTCTCGGTGATGGTGGGCACGCGGAAGACTTTCATACCGGCGTATTTCTTCACGTGCCGCTGCTGCTGGAAATAGGCAGCGTATCCCGTAATCTTTTCGCGCATTCGGCTGTGCGCCATAGTGCCGCGATCCGCTTCGAGAAAGAAATGCGCCTTCCACTCCGGACCGCTGATCGTAAACCGCGCATCCGGACGGATCGGCATAACGACCTTGTCGCTTGTCGTCACCGTGTCCCAGAGAGATGGACCCTCCACCCAAACGTCGATTGCAAGGGATCGCTTCCGTGTAAGCTGCAGCAGCTTCACGTGAATGCCCGCTATGAAGACGGCGTGCCGGATGCCGAGTTCTTTGAGCTCGTTGTGTCGCAGCCGTTTTTCTGCCAGCTCTCGCGGTGCGTAGCCGTGCTCGATGAGTACAGGTACACCTTCACGGCCAATCGCATAGACATGCTTCTGCGGGCGGCGTGCGAGACAGGTCAGGTATCCGCGCTCCTCCAGTTTCGCGAGACGTTTCTGCGTCTGCTTGTACGATCGACCGGAGAGCGCCGCTAGGTGGTCGATGGTCGCGAGCCGCAATTCGTAGAGGTGCTGTAGGAGCAGGAGGTCACTCTCGACGAGCTGAAATCCGTTCGTTGCCGGCATGGAAGTGTTCTGAAAATTATGGTTTGTGTTTCTCCAAGAAATCGATCGGCGGAGGTTCTGAGAATTCTAACATCTCCTGTGAGCCGGCTTGAAGAGGATGCCCAGTCGCCTCGATTGACAGCTGATTGTGGATGTTTCTCAGCGCTTCGTCGACTTCAGCCACGCGAAGGAAGTTTTCAGAAATCCGGTCTTTGTATGCTGCCAAAATCTCCGGCCGAACATACCAAGATTTGACGAACGGAGTTACGGCCGCGCGTGTGGGCTGTCCGGGAATGCGGACCATGAAGTGCCGCTGGTATTGTTCCATCAAACGGTCTGAGAGCTCCCAGAGCATCTCTTCGAGCGAATACGGAGTGATCGATGAAACCTCTTTGAAGGGCACAGGAATGAAGATTGGAATATTGGTCTCCCCTTCCTGCTCGGAAATCGTTTCAAAGGACGTTTCGGATGACACTTCGGAGGATGACGGTATCCACTGTTCAAGTGCGGGATTCCACGCCTCGCCGCTCACGGCGCCGCTCGTGCTGCCGCCCCCCGTTCCTCGCGCGGTGCCGTGATGGTACGCCGTGTCGCGTGCGTAAACCGGCCAAAATTTCGTCTGTTCGATCAGAAACTTTACGCGCTTCAAATCGACCTGGCCAGGATAAATCTCTTCGGCCATGGTTCGCGCGTCTTCGCGGGTGAGGCCGCCGAACACAAGCTTGATCCGCGCGTTCGATGTTGCGCCATACGCGTCGAGATCGAGCTTTTCCAACTGCGAAAGATGCTGGTGGAAAAGCAACAAATGGAGCCCATACTTCGCCGCCTGATCGAGCATCTCCGGAATATCAGGCGTCAGAAAAAGTTGGAACTCATCGATTATCAGGAAAAACGGCGATGGTGCTCGCCCGGTAACTCCTTGCTCCCGCTGGCGCGTGATCTCCCAGATTTCGTTTAAGAGAAGCGTGCCGATGACGCGCGCATTTTCAACACTCAGACGGTTCTTCTTCGGCTGCAGGTTTACGAGCAGGATTTTACCTTTTTCGATCACCTCTTCAAGATCGATGTTGTTCATGGGAAGACCCATTGTGCGCCGGACCTGCTGCGGTTCGATGAAGCGAAAGAGTAACCGATTTTTTGTACTTTCGATCTGCGACCAAAAATCCTGCACGTTCCGGACCGAAGCGAGCTCGTTCCATTCTCCTCGGACGGTATCAGAACAGATGGAGCCTATCAGATGATCGCGGATTTCCTTGTGCTGCCAGCTCAGAAAATAGCGCGCCACGTCTAGCGGCAATCCCTGCTCCATGAGCGCAAAGTATAGGCAACGCAACCAGCGCTCAAGGCGAGGTGTCCCGTCACTGTTCACGGCTCCCCACGCTTTAACCGTCGCGGCGACTCGGCGGTCGACGAGCGTGTGGAGCTGCGCTTTCTCTTTCCTTTGGAACGGGTTGAAGCCTACGATGCGCTCCTCCGCGGCCGGTTCAAAGAGAATGATCTCCCGGTTGGGCTGTAAATATGCGAGCCATCGAACGAGGTCGTCATACAGGAACCCATGTGGATCAATCAAGCAGAATCCCTGGCGGTTGCGCACAAGTTCCCGTGCGATCCATTCGACAAGTTTCGATTTGCCCGTCCGCGACGCGCCGACGCCGTGGATGTGAGTTTCAAGCTCGCGATCGCCGAGGCGGATCGGATTGCCCTCCTCGTCTTTACCAATGAATATGGGCTTCATAGGATCCCCTTGACAGAATCGCTGATTACTATATACTTAGTACTAGTATATTAGCGTCGTCTTTCTCCGCAGATCGAGGCGCCGGACGGTAACGTCGGGCATCTCGAAACTGCGAAGGGAGAAAGACATGCTCAATCATTTGCTGAATGTGTTCATCGCGATACCCTGCAGCGTTCTGCTGACGTTCGCCGGCGCCTATTGTTGGGTCCCAGCTGTGACTCTGCGGACCACCCCCGGCGGCACGATGATCGATATCATCCCCAGAAAACTGCGATTCTGGCGCGCGCTTACTCTCACCGGCAAGGTTATGGTGACAACGGGCTGCGCTTTGTTTATCTTGGCGACGCTGCTCCGGACCGTGTAGTGAACCGATCCAGCGGTCGCTTTTCAACGCCATCCTCTTCGGGTGGCGTTTTTCTTATTTCCCCCCTTCTTTGATCCGCATCCGTTTGTCCTCGAAATACCGCTTAATGTCATCCTGCATCTCGGGATTGTCAGGATGCTTCTTCAATTCCGTTTTTTCGTCACGATAAGTTTGTTCAAGACGGTCCAGCGGGCTCTCTTGTTTGGGGAGCGTTGGAAGCGACGGAGGATTCTTACGCTGCGCCGCGCGCTCCCTGATCTGATCAGCCTGATCTTCCGCTTCAAGTTTTTGTAGTTGGAGCTTGGCGATCTCCGCGTCGTGTCGGTGTTGCAGGAGAAGCAGCTCGCTCTGTGTCTTTCCGTACCGAAGATGCTCTTCCTCTAGATCGTTGACCTGTTTTTGCAATTGTATGCGTAGCGCCATGTCGGCTGCGCTCCGATGGCGTATCGCCCACAACTCAAGGCGCCGATTTGCCTCCTCAAACCACCCACCGAATTCAAGACCACTGACACTCTGGGGGACGGCCGGAATAATATCAGGGTGCTGCGCGTGAAGTCTGCGAAGCGGTTGAAGTTCTCGCTCCTTGATTTCCTGAGACTTCGCCATGGCTGTCGTCTCCTCTACTCGTCGTTTTTGCTCAGCGCTGCGTCCGACCAACCAAACTAAAAGCCCGCCCCCAACGAGAACGAACGAAAGCAGACTAACATCCATCGAGAGACCTCTGGAATGTGATCTCGACTTTTGCGGGAGCCGCTATCGGCTGTCCGTCTTTCATCGCGGGCTTGAACTTCCATTGCTTCACGGCTTCGACGATCTTCTCGTCTAGGCCGAGCCCCGGGGAATTGTCAATCCGAATTGCGCCCGGAGTTCCGTTCTCCCCTACGACTAGCCAGACGAACACCGTGCCAGAAAAGTTCGCGGTTCGAGCTTCCTCGGTATACTCTGGTTGTACTCTAGTGAGGACCACCGGCGCGGTAAGTCGCGATGGAGCCAATCCGAAACGCTTGAGCGTATTCTGTTCGATTTCGGGGTCTTCGTAAAACTGCGGCCATCGGACCGGATCGTTCAGTCCCATTAGTGGATAAAATGCTCGGACAATCCGCATCTCACCTCCGATCCGCTCAAGAGAGAACAATTTTTCAAATGAGTATGAAAAAAACTCCGGGAATTCAACTCCGACAACGATCTTGATTCCGCGATCCTGCTCCCGCGATACCCGTGAGGTCTGAACCTCCGCGACGCGTGCGAGATGCTTTTGAACATCTACATCCTCTATGCATTTTGAAAACGGAAAGTTCGGCGAGACCATACCCATCGCAATTTCGTTTCGCCCCGCTTTAAGGGCGTACACAAACCGGCGGACTACTCCCTTTGCTTCTTCTTTTTCTGGGTTCCACCAATCGTCCCCGGTTTCTTGCATGTCTTCTAGGACGGGTTGCCCTTTCGCAACGTGAAACATCATTGTGTGAGCCCGCTCGTCGAGCGGTTTGAATAGCACCCTGACTCGTGCCTGAAAACGTTCGTCCGGGCGCGCCGCCATTGCCTCGATATAGTAACCGCGAAATGTGAATGGGCGGCAGATGAAATCGAGGGCGTTGGTGCTCTGAAGAATCTTTTGCGGTAGGTAGCGCGCCGCGCCGGTTGGGTCACCGTCATTCAGGGACTTGTAAATCGCGTCTAACGCCTTCGGAATAGCCGCTCTTGCGTCGCTGAGGGACGTGGACGGCGGAAGCTCAATCGGCCGCGTTCCCGCGAGCGTTCCCGTGAGCGCAGACATCTCGATGTTCCACCCAATCGACGCGACTAACAACAATACGCCGACGCTCATAAGGAGAACGCCAAAGTATTTGAGGCGCCTCGCGGCCGTTATCGTCATCGTTGTTCAACCTAAATTCGGAATGTATTTCGTACTCTATCTCATTTCCGCTGTTCAATGCGGCCTAGCGGCTCGAACGTTCTCCACACCCAGAACCGCTGTTCGTGAGCCGTGCAAATACCCTTCGTTCGACGCTTTCGGGGATGCGCAGCACCCGATAGACGCGCTTGCGGGCTCTCGGTTTCGAGATTACAATGACGCCTGGCTCATTGGAGAAAAGCCGCCGGATCGTATCCGCTGAGAGATTTCGTAAGCTGGCAATCTGCTCGACCGTGAAGTGTCGCTCCGGTTGTTCAAGCATAAAAAGTCTCACCTTTCTGCAGGAAGGCAGTTTGCACTAGCCCCCTTTTCCTCGTATAAGGTGAGGTTGTGGAACGGCCCGGAGCAGTCAAGGGCGCGGGTTTCGCGACGCAGTAGACCCTTGACGGCGAGGACCGTTCTGCAAGCTTGACGTTGAGGAAAAGGGAGCCGGACGTTCGTGCATCGTGTCTTTCATTTCGGTCGACGGGTTGCGAAACGACGCGTTCCGTTCTGCGGGTTAGGACACGGTGGGCTCGATGAGATTATGTTACGAACTTCTCTGAAGATGCTATGCGAGACTTCTCTGACATCTTCGCCAATATCTTTGTGATCGGATCGCTCTCGCGTAGCTTATCAAGATTGCGCTCCAATCGATCTTGCCGGCGTTTGTCCCATTTGGAGTAGTATCGCTCGCAGACTCGCGTGGAATTCCCCAGAAGTTCAGCGAGCTCCGCCATGCTCCCGCCGTCTTCGAGGAAGTCCCGCGCGAGCGTATGCCGAAACATGTACGGCGTGCAGGCACCGACTTTCGCCAGCGTGAAGAGCTTTCGCAAACGGTTCCCCCACTTGCTCGTGCGCGTGTGGATCAAACCGTCGCCGCTCCAAAAGAAATAGGTTTCGCTGTCGTGCGGCGCTTCATTCAAGGCGTCGATCACGAATTGCGGTACCTTCGCGAAAACGTCTTCGCCTGTTTTCTTTCGATGGGTTCTGATCCGGCAACCTCGCACGCTGGCCTTTTCAAGTTTCGCGACATCCCCTATCGCCATTCCGGTGTACCGCAGAACAAGAACGAAGGCTTTCGTTTGCGCGGCGATGGGGGATCCGCGGCGACCATATTCGTCTGGAAATTCCGCGAGCGCATTAAAAATCGCGATCTGCTGTTCATGCGTGAACGGTTCGGTTTTCGCCCTCGTGACCGAAATCGGATCGAGAAACGCTACAGGATTCTTGGTCAGGAAATCGGAGTGGTCGCAGTACCAAAAAAAAGACTTCAAGATTTCCTGGTCGCGCCGCCGCGTCGTGTCCGCGCCGGTCCACGTTTCGCGAAACGCAGCGAGGTCCGATAATTTCACGTCTGCGACGTGAAAGATGGCACGCTTCTCCAGAAATCGCTGCAGACGGTCCGTCAGAAGCTTGATCTTTCGCTGCGTGTCGAGCGATCGCTTCTGCTTAAACTCTCGATACGATTTGATCGCGTCAACGACCGTCGTTTTCGGAGGCGGTTGCTTGACGCCGGCCTCCATTTCGAGCGCGCGTTGCGCAGCCACCGACCAGTTGCGAGTGTCCAGGCTCTTCGGTTTAATGAACGTGCCGTCCGAGAGTTTGCCCGTGATCCAGACCGGACATTTCAGTTTGCCGGGACAGTTCGCATTCGCTTTCGATTTGATGGAACATCGCTTCTCATGCCGCCGGTAGATGCGAAGCATGACGCGATTCTAGCATGGAGCGAGGTACGTAAAAGGTACGTGGAGGGCTGAGTTTATGTAAACTATTGAAAATAATACAAATATAGTGGTGGAGGCGGCGGGAGTTGAACCCGCGTCCGAGAAAGTCTACCGCGAAAAGACTACGTGCGTTTCCGGTTCGGTATTTTTCGTCTGCTTCATGCGGAAACCGGCAAGAGAGAAACAGCTTAGCCCGATTGATCTCGGCTTTCGGCTCCGAGCAGAAGCCTTGGACCTATCCTGCAAATGGACGCCCTTGGACCGCGTGCAGGCCCATCGATCCAGGGCGGCTACTTAACTAATTAAGCAGCGTAAGCAAACTGCTGATTGTTGGCAGTTGTTGTTTTCCGATCGTTTTACGGGAGCTCGGAACCCGGCACGACTTTCCACGACAGATGCAATCCCGTCGAATCCGTTGCGCCCCCTTTCGTTTCCATTCTACCATCGGAAGGTAAGAATGCCGCCTCCCACCCCGGCTGTCACGCCGTCGACCGTCAAACCCGACGCCCAAACCACCGAACGCGATCAGCTCACGCCGCTATTCAACGTGGTCCTGCTCGACGACGACGATCATACTTACGACTATGTAGTAGAGATGCTCAGCGCGATCTTTCTGCTCTCCACGGAAATCGCGTTCCGGCACGCGGTGGAGGTCGATACCGTCGGACGTACCATCGTGATGACTTGCGAACGCGAGCAGGCCGAGTATGGCCGCGACCAGATCCAGTCGTATGGCGCCGATCCCCGCATGCCGCGATCGAAAGGATCGATGAGCGCCATCATCGAGCCTGCGGGACACTCGCGGTAAAGAGTTATTTCACGCAAAGACGCAAAGATCGCAAAGTGTTCTTGGTTTTCTTGGCGGCTTTGCGTCTTTGCGCGAGATAAGTTTTTAGATTTGCCCAACCCAGTCCGCAGTCGCGACGGATTTCCAGCGCGCGCGAATCTGTTCAATCAACTTTGGATCGAGCGGTCCATCGCCCAACAACCGAGCATTCCCAGTCCAGCGATCCGGATTCGTGGTTCCGACGATTGCAGTGGTCACGCCCGGCTGCGCCAGGGTGAACCGAAGTGCTATGGAAACCGACTTCGCCAACGCATCCGACAGAAAATCGTATTGGAGCTGCTGGAGACGATCCCAATATACGTGATGATACGCGCTCACCGGCTTCTGTCCGGTCTTCCACGCCGCATTCGCGATGGGACGCTTGGCGATCACGCCCATTCCGGCCGCGTGCGCATTTGGAAGCGTCGATTCGATGGACGATTGGTCCGCGATATTCACCGATGTTTGCAGCGTGTCGAACGCCCCGCACTCAACGGCATAGAGCGCTGCTGCGCCTTCGCCGCTGTATCCGATGAAGCGCGTTTTGCCGGCCTCGCGTGCACGCCGCAGCACCTCGATCGCTTCGCCTTTTCGCAGCGTCGATTCACCGCAACTGTGGAGCTGAACCAGATCGACATGATCCGTCTGCAGATCCTTCAGGCTCTGATCGATCGACTGGGCGAGCGCCGCCGGACTCCAATATTGCGGATCGTCGTTGCCGGGGTGGCCGCACTTGGTCAATAGAATGAAATCGCCGCGCCGCGATCCCACGGCTGCTCCAATCTTTTTTTCGCTTTCGGGATAAAACGCCGCCGTGTCGATGACGTTCAGGCCTGCGTCGATGGCCGAATGGAGCAGCCTGTCGACGTCCGATTGCGGAGCTTTTTCAAATCCGATTTCAGACCCGCCGAATCCAAGCACGCTGATGCGCAGACCGGTCCTACCGAGATTCCGGTGTTCCATTTTCGGTTATTGAGGTTTCGCCGCCAGGTAGTAGCCGTCGCGTGTGCGAACGGTCAGGCCCGGCTTCAGGATCTCCACCACGATGTGATGGTAGCCGCCTTCCTCCTGATTATTGGGAGTGTAGGTGAGCAGGTATTGGCTGTGCAGTTCGTCGCCAAGCTGCGCGACGTCCCGTTCAAGCGTCTTCTGGCTCTTGAATGAGAACTGGCGTCCACCGGTGTATTTGGTGTAGACGTCCAGCGGATCGGGGACGAAAATACCTTTCGCGGCGTCGAAAATGTCCTTGAGCGCGGGAACCCAATTGCCCATGTTCATCTGCGATTCCGTGCTCGCCGTATTGACTTGTCCCAAGGGAAGAGGCGTCGCGCCCGGAGGCAGCGAATATGTGCTGGGCCGGTTCGCCTGGGCTTTCCCTGTCAATGACGCGAGCAGGTGCGAGACGTCCACCGAATAGATGTACACGTTCGCGAAGTCGGCCTCGGTGATCACCTCGCTCAACTTGAAGCTGCTGCCCTTATCGCGATTTTCACTGATCTGCACCAGAATCCGCCGGCGGTTGGTGGGCCGCGTCTTCAGCATGTTGATGGCTTCCATGGTCGCGTTGTTGAGCGCCGAGGTGTAACTGCCTGGCTTCAGTTTCTTGAAGGCCGCGTCGATCTTCTCCGCGTCGTTGGTGAATCCGGTCAGCACCTGCACGCGGTGATCGAAGGCCAGCACAGCCATCTCGCCTTCCTCGCCGATCACCAGAGATTCGAACACGCCCGGTAGTTTCTGAATGCTCGGCAGGATTTTTTCGACGTCGGCATTGGCTTGGATCGCCACCACCATGGAGATGGGATGCGACGCCAGATCCTGCGTGATCTTTTGTACCTTGCCGTTGTCCAGGAGCCGGAAATCGTAGGGCGTCAGGCCGGGAATGTAATTGCCGCCTTTGTCAAAAACGGTGACCGGCGCCAGCACCAGGCGCGTGGTCACGCTGATGGGGCGGTCCGCCTGTTCCTGCGCCGCGAGTAGACTCGCCAGACAAACAAATAAGATGCCCTTTTGCATGATTCTCCTACTCATTGGATGCTGGGGCTAGGACGACAGTTTCTGATTGATTGTACCCGTATGTTCTGTGCGCCCGTGTAACAAATCAACCACATGCGGGATCAAATCGCACACCGCATTCAATGAATCTACCGCACCGCGAGGCGATCCGGGAAGCGTCACGATCAACGTGCTCCCATGTGTGTAGGCGCTGCTTCGTGACAATGGCGCGAATTTGGTCGATTTGCGCCCTTCGGCCCGCATCACTTCGCCAAACCCAGGGATCTCCTTATGTTCTAATGTTGATACCGCCTCCGGCGTAACGTCGCGCGCCGAGATTCCCGTGCCACCGCTGGTCAGGATCACGTCGGCAACTCCAGCCAGGGCCCGAAGCTCTCGTGAAATCGCTTCCACCTCGTCGGGTACCACCCGCCTTTCTGCGACCTTCCAGTCCAGTTCGGCCGCCCGCGCTTCGAGCGCCGGTCCTGACCGGTCCTCGCGCGTCCCTGCCACGGCGGAATCGCTGACGGTGACGATGGCCACGCGGATCATTGCTTAGCGGCCCCGCGTTCGAAATCTCCGCTCTTGCCCCCGGTTTTCTTGAGCAGGTAGAGGTCCTGAATCTCGAGTCCTTTGTCCAGCGCCTTGGTCATGTCGTATACGGTCAGCGCCGCAACGGCTGCGGCGGTCAGCGCTTCCATCTCGACGCCGGTCGGGCCAGTAGTAGTGACCTCTGACGTAATACGGACGCCGCGGCCCTCGACGGTGACTGCAACATCGACATGCGAGAGCATCAGCGGATGGCACATCGGGATCAAGTCGGAGGTCCGCTTGGCCGCGGTGATTCCCGCGATTCGCGCCACTTCCAGCGGATCGCCTTTCGGATTCCGCGGCAGCTTCTTCAACACGGCGGGCCGGATGCGCACGAACGCCTGTGCCGTGGCCGTGCGGCGAGTGTCCACTTTGGCGGAAACATCCACCATTCGCGCCCGGCCTTTTTTGTCGTAGTGCGAAAGCGTTTTCATTTGAGCATTACCCGGATATCGTCGCCTTCCGACCATGATTCGCGATCGGCCTCCGCGACCAGGAACGCATTGGCGCGCGCCAGCGCGGCCACATCGCCAGACCCCTGCCAGCCCGTAGGAGTAATCGTCGCGCCATCGTCGCTCAACTGCGCCGGCAGGAATCGCGTGAGTCCGGTCTTGTGGTGAAATTCGCGGGTGAGTTTCGCCCGCAGCAGGGGCAGGGAAGCGGTGGATGCTCCACTCAGCCGCTCGATCGCGGCCCGCGCGAAGAGTTCGAAAGTCACCATGGTCGACGCCGGATTTCCCGGCAATCCAAAAAAGAATTTTCCGTGAACCGATCCGAACACCAGCGGCTGTCCCGGCTGGATCAGCACGCGATCGAAATAGAATTTCGCGCCCAGATCGGCCAGCACACGCTCCACAATATCGTACTTGCCGGCCGAAACGCCGCCGGAAAGCAGCAACACATCGGACGCCAGACCGCTCTCGATTAGCGCGCGCGTCGGTTCATAAGTATCGCGCGCGATGGGCAGCATTCCGGGAAAGCCGCCCGCCCGTTGCACCTGCACCGCGAGCGACCACGCGTTCGAATTGCGAATCTGGAATTCTTGCGGCGTCACACCCGCTTCGACGATCTCATCGCCGGTGGGTAAAATCGCGACACGTGGCTTCTTGTAAACCGAAACGTGGCGCTTCCCGACCATCGCCAGCAGCGCGATCTCCGCGAATCCCAAACGTGCGCCGCTGGAGAGAACCGCATCGCCAGTGTGCGCCTCGATGCCTTGCTGGTTGAAGTTGTCGCCGGCCTTTGCCGCACGCTCGATCACCACGCGATCTCCGTCGCGACACGTATGCTCGATCATGATCACCTGGTCGGCGCCCGGCGGCATGGGAGCGCCGGTCATGATCTCGACGGCTTCTCCTGTGCCGACTGATCCTCGAAACACAGTTCCGGCGCGGACTTCTCCAATGACCCGAAGCGTCGCAGGCAGATCGACTGAGCGCACGGCAAATCCGTCGCGCGCGGAACGCGGAAACGGCGGATAGTCGCGATCGGCGGCAATCGTCTCGGCCAGCACGCGTCCCGCGGCGTCGAGCAAGTCGACTTGCTCGGCAGTCCCGACAGGGGCGACCTCACGCAGTACACATTGGCGCGCTTGTTCGAAGTTCAGAGTCATTTTTGCTGGGGGGCGGACCCCGTGGTCCGCGCGCGATCCCCTGATCGCGCAGGTTTGTCGATTACGAAAAGGCCGATCGGGGGATCGGCCTGCGGACCAGGGGGTCCGCCCCCCATCGCTCAGGTTACAGTGTATCGCCGCACGCTGGCCGCGCGCCCCGTGGATTCGTCCACTTCCACAATGACCGCATGCAACTCCGCCCCATGCCGAGCCGCCTCCATCCGCACCGGCATCTGCGTCAGGAATTTCTGCAACACGATGTTCTTGTCGACGCCAATCACAGACTGATACGGTCCGGTCATCCCGGCATCGGTCTGGTAAGCCGTGCCGTTGGTCAGGATGCGCGTATCGGCCGTAGGAATATGCGTGTGCGTCCCAACCATCGCGGAGACGCGCCCGTCGAGATACCACCCCATGGCCATCTTTTCGCTGGTCAGCTCGGCATGAAAATCGACGAACTTCACTTTTACGGCCGGAGGCAGTGCCTCAAGAAGAGCGTCCATTTTGCGGAATGGACAATCCGTCTGCGGCATGTACATCCGGCCCTGCAGATTGATCACCGCGCAATCGACGCCGTTGCGCGCCTGCACCACCACCACGCCGCGTCCCGGCAACTCATCCACGTAATTTGCCGGACGCAGCAGGCGAGGCTGGCGCGCGAAATAATCGTAAATCTCGCGCTTGTCCCAGATATGATTGCCGCTGGTGAGCACATCGAGCCCGTAACCGAACAGCTCGTCTGCAAGCTGCGGAGTAATCCCGAATCCGCCGGCGGAGTTTTCCGCGTTGGCGATGCTCAGATCGATTTTTTCGGTGGCGACGATATTTTTAAGGTGCCGCGCGACAAGGCTTCGCCCCGGGGAGGCAAAAATGTCACCAATAAAAAGAAGATTGGTCAGAGCAGTTTGTGTTGTGGGGCAGGCTTGCAGCCTGCGGCGGACTTTCAGTCCGCCCCGCCTGTTTCATTTACCGAAGCGCCGGTTTCAAACCGGCGCGCAGGCTAAAAGCCTGCCCCACATAGCTTTCTAAGGAGCGCACCACAAAGCCGTCCTAGCCCCCGTCATTGACCCTGATTTTTTAACAGGGGGGATCCTCCGCATACCTTTAGGCTTCTCCATGGCGGCTGTTACACCACCGGAGCTTGCACACCGGCACGAATCGAGTCAGATCCCATGACATTGACTGTTGGATCAATTTATGGAAGCCGCACACAAACCAAGCAGGAACGCTCCTGAATGATCATAGCAGAGAAGGGAAAGGCGAATATTCTTTAGCGGAGTTTTTGGGGAGTTACAGCCTCAACCATCACACACATAATGACTTGTCCGACGTCGAGCCGGACCGTTAGTTTTGAGGACTTTGTTACATCAACGAGAATCCGCTTACCACGAAATCCCAGCATCTCCACGTGGACGTAATATCGCCCGGGCGCAACGTCCTTGAATTGAAACTGGCCTATCCCGTTGGTTGTTGTGTGGGCCAAAACGTGATCCGGCTTGTCGTCAAAAAGTTCGAGCCTCGCGTTGGGGATCACGGCCTCGGTCGGATCGGTCACGACTCCTGAAATTTCAAGCGATCCACGCTGTGCGAGTTGAACGAGAGACTGCATCTCCTGAGGTGACTGGCCGAACGCCGATGCGAATCCGAGCAAGCTCGAGACCGCAAAACTTAGGCGTTGTCTAACCTTGGCTGCTCTCGTTTGTAGGCCGATTGGACAATCCTCGGTCAAGATTGTTCCATCCTGTCGCTGGTAGAATCGCGTGCACACGCTGGCTCCGGTTTCGCGCAATAGAGTCTCGGCATCCCGCCGCGACATCGCCGAAAGATTGTAAACGTGCTTTTCGCAGTGCGAGCAGAACCGCACCTGATCGTCGCCCTTCATCAGGTCCCAACTCGCCGAACATGGCGATGCGATCCGAATCCGATCGAGCATACTCAGGCCCCCTTCAGCACCTCAGCAATATCTTTCTCGAGAATAGCGCCTTCCTTTATGATGCGCCAATACGGCTCGCATACATCCACGGTGGTCGCTCCCGACCCCGTCGCCAGCCCCGCGTCGAGCACCAGATCCACGCGGCCGTCCATCGAGCCGAATACTTCGATCCCACTCGCACACGTCGGCGAGCCGGATTGGTTTGCGCTGGTCGAAATCAGCGGCTGATTCAGCCGTTCGAGCAGCGCATTCGCCACACGCGACCGCGATTGCCGCATGGCCAGCCGTCCTGTGTTGCCTGTTACTCTCAGTGGGATTCGCGACGACGCTGGAGCGATGATGGCTAGAGGTCCGGGCCAGAAATGCCGCGCTAACAGATAGAATCGCGCGGGAATATCCTTGCACAGCTCCTCCACCATGACTAGGTCGTGCACCAGCAAGGGAAGCGACCGGTCCGATTCGCGGCCCTTGGCCTCGAACACGCGCCGCACGGCATAGAGATTTAGCGGATCGGCGACCAGCGTGTATAGCGCGTCGGTGGGGATCGCGACCACGCCGCCGCGGCGGATCACGGCCGCAGCCCGCTCAATGGCCCTTTCGTCAGGACGCTCGGCGTCGATCTCGATCAAGTCGGTCGCCACGTTTGTAATAGTGTGGCACAGGTGCGGACTACTCGCGCGGCCCG
>Ga0210403_10000399_pt1 | contig 46418 bp, 52 predicted proteins | sample IncBWC19MmetaG_FD_150863 | JGI IMG/M metagenome (GOLD analysis project Ga0210403, IMG submission 150863) | Forest soil microbial communities from Barre Woods Harvard Forest LTER site, Petersham, Massachusetts, United States - Inc-BW-C-19-M | ecosystem: Environmental > Terrestrial > Soil >...
GCTGGAAGCGCTGCGCGATCTCGTGCCGGTATTGGGACTGACGATCAAATCCGCCCAGCAGATGGATATCGCCCGCACGCTGGGCCGCGTCTATCTCGGCCGCGATGCCTCGGAACAGGTGCTGCGCGGGCGCATCAGCCGCGGCGTCACCGAGCGCATCAACGCGGTGCTCTGGTTCTCCGACCTGCGCGGCTCGACCAGGATCTCGGAAAGCATCGGCCCCGACGAGATCATTCCGTTCCTCAACGATTATGCCGATGCCTCGATCGAGGCGATCCATGATGCCGGCGGCGACGTGCTGAAGCTGATCGGCGACGGCGTGCTCGCGATCTTCACCGGCGAGGACATGACGGCGGCGCGTCGCGCGGCGCTCTCCGCCGAGCATCGCTTCCGCCTCAACATAGCGACGCTGAACGAGCGACGCGCCAAAGAGGGGCGGCCGGTGACCACGGCCTATGTCGGCCTGCATATCGGCGAGGTCTTCTACGGCAATATCGGCAGCGAGGACCGGCTCGACTTCACCGTGGTGGGGCCGGCGGTCAACGAAGTCAGCCGCATCGCCTCGATGTGCACGTCGATCGACCGCGAATTCCTGGCGTCGTCGGAGTTTTGCAAGGGGCTCGACGGCACCGGCCGCCGCTATCTGGTCTCAACCGGCCGCTACGCGCTGCGCGGCATCGGCCGCGCGCAGGATCTCTATACGCTCGATCCCGATATCGCCGCGAACGAGGCGATGGGCGGGAGCTATGAACGTTATCTGAAGAGTTGACATGGGCGCTCCAAGGGAAATTCCGCTCCGCTGCCGCTGCGGTCATGTGCGCGGCGTCGCGCGGGAAGTGGCCCCGCAGACCGGCTTCCGTTTCATTTGCTACTGCGGGGATTGCCAGGCCTTTGCGCGCTTCCTCGAGCGGGCGAACATGCTGGATAGCGCGGGCGGAACGGACATCTTCCAGATGCCAACCGGCCGCGTGAAGTTGACCGCAGGCACGGATGCCGTCCGCTGCCTGTATTTCTCAGCCAAGGTCTTCCGCTGGTACACCGATTGTTGCCGGACTCCGATCGGCAACACGGCCGGCCCGCGCTTCCCGGTCGTCGGCGTCATTCATTGCTTCATGGACCACGATGCGAGCGGTCTTTCCCGGGACAAGACGCTCGGCGCGCCGCTTTGCCGAATTTTCGAGCGCTCCGCTGTCGGCCCGCTGCCACTGAACGCACCGCCGCCGCTCTCACTCGCGTTCATGCCTGTTCGCATCGCAACGCTACTGCGCTGGTGGTGGCGCGGGCTCGGCCGGCCAAACCCGTTCTTCGACGAACGCACCAACGCACCACTCTCCGAGCCGCGCGTGTTTGCGCCGGATGAGCGTGCGGCACTGGAGATGTAGGTTCAGTCCGCGGGGGCCTGCTCCAGGAAGTGCAGCACATCGGCGTTGAATTGCGGCGCATCCTGCAGGAACGCGAAATGACTGACGGCGGGCAAGATCAAGAGAGCACTGCGCGGAATCTGGTCGGCCATGAACAGCGTGTCGGAACGCTTGATGGCCTCGTCGTGATCGGCGTCCACGATCCAGGTCGGCGTCGTGATGCGATGCAGGAGGTCGGCGGTGAAATGCGGCTGGGTCTCCCACATCTTCGTCACCTGCGCGAGGAACGCGTCATACTCCTTTGGCGTCGCAGACAAGCTCTCATATTCGGCTTTTGCCCGCGCCAGATATTTGTTGAAAACCGGGCTTTGCGAGATGTCGGCGACCCCGGACGGGTCGGAGTTCGCGGCGAACGCAAACAGCCTGGTCAGGCGGTCCGGATGGTTGATGGCAATGTCGAGGCCGATGATCGCGCCATCGCTCCAGCCTATGACCGCTGCCTTGTCGAGTTTCAGGAAATCCATCACGGCCAGCACGTCGGAGGCCATCAAGTCATAGCCGATCGGCTCGCTGTTGCGCGTCGAGCGGCCGTGTCCGCGGCTATCCATGACAATGACCCGGTAACGCGCGGCGAGCGCCGGGACCAAATGCCCCCAATAATCGGAATTGGCGAGGCCGCCATGGAGCAAGATCACGGGCTTGCCCTGTCCGAATGTCGCGTACCAGATTTTCACGCCATTCACTGGCGCATGGCCGCTATTGTCGGGCTTCGGCAAATGCGGGGTCGGTGGCAGTTGAAGCCATAGCGGCTCGGCGCGCGCCGGACCGCCAAGGATGATAAGGCAAAGGCCCAAGATCAGGATGATGCGCCGCATGCCCGAACATATCAGCCCGAAAGACGTGCTGCGCCTCAACTAGGCGTGACAGGCCTCTGCGTCAGTGACCATTTCCGGCTGCCGCGACAGCGCGACCGCGGGCGACATCAGGATCACCAGCGCCTGCGCGCCGAAGATCGCAACCGCGAGATAGAGGCAGGCTTCCGCGCCGTAAAAGCCGCCGACGATGGCGCCGAGCGCCGAGCCCAGCGGCCGCGCGCCGTAGCTTAAGATGTTGATCGCGGAGACCCGGCCAAGCAGCCGCGGCGGCGTCACGGACTGGCGCAAGGTGGTGGTGGAGATCACCCACAGGATCGGACCGACGCCGAGCAGGAAGAAGCTCAGGCCTGCAAGCCACGGCGCCGCGACGAAGGTGGTGATGGCCATGACGATCGCTGCGACAAAACCTGTGACCGGACCAAGACCGATCACGGTGCCGAAGGCGAGCCGCTTCATCACGCGCGTCGCCGCGAGCGCCCCGACCACCATGCCGACGCCGTACATCGCAAGCGTCGTGCCGACTCCCGTCGCGGAAAGGCCAAAGCGGCGGACGGCATAAGGCACGAACACCGCCAGCACCAGGAACGATCCGGTGTTGAAGATGAATTGCGTGACGAACACCGGCCGCAGCAGCGCGTGATGCAGGACGAAGCTCGCGCCTTCCCTGATGTCCTGCAGCGGATGACGACGCGGCGCGGCCTCGCGCACGGGCTCATAGATTCCGGAGAGCAGGACCACGGCGATCACGGAAAGTGCCGCGGCAAATCCAAAGGCGGGCGCAGCGCCGACCCAGCCGACCAGCACGCCGCCGAGCGCAGGGCCACTTGCAAACGCGATCGTGCGTGCGAGCTCGACGCGGGCGTTGGCGGCGGGCAGAAGTTGGGGCGTCACCAGCGACGGCACTAGCGCAGGGGCTGCGACGCTGTAGGCGACCGTGCCGCAGACGGCGATGAAGCCGAGTAGGCACAGCAGAGGCAGCGTCAACTCGCCGATCGCGATGAGAACAAGGATGCCGGCGAGCGCGGCCGCGCGCAGCGCTTCGGCACCAGCCATCAACTTCCGGCGTGAGATGCGATCGGTGAGGAGGCCTGCGGGAATCGCAAACAGGATGAAGGGCAGCGTGAGCGCAGTCTGCAACAGGCCGGTTTCGCCCTCGGCGACGCCGAGCATCAGCACGGCGACGATCGGTGCGGCGGCCAGAGCGATCTGTTCGGCGGATTGCGCGGCGAGATTGGACCAGGCGAGACGGTTGAAGGTCGCCGGCAGGAGAAGGGCTTTTGAGGCGGACATCGGAACACTCCCAGTGCGTTGTTATCCGCAGTATGGGAGCAGGGCGGGATCGATCCCACCCGCTTTCCGACAAGGCCCGATCTAAGCGCCCGTCAAAGCTTCTTCAGCACGAACTCGATCGCGCATTCGGACAACGGCGTTTGCGTCTGGTCGAAGCGCGGAACCTGGTATCGGTAGGCATGGTCGGTGGTGATGACGCTCAGCGGTTTCACCCGGTCGGAGAACTGCGACAGCAGGCTGAACAGGTTGACCGAAACCGGCGACCACGACGTCTTCTTGCTCAGCGTAAAGGTGAGCTTGTGATCGCTGTTGAACGTCGACGGCCAGACGCCCTGCTCATACAGATCCTCATCGGGAACGCTGATGACGAGATGGCCGCCGGGCTTGATCACGCGAATCCAGTTGGTCAGGGCTTCGACGGGATCGCGCACATGCTCCAGGCAATGGCTTGAAAACAGGAAGTCGAAGGAGGAATCGTCGACATTGTCCAGCTTCTGCGCGTCACCCTGGGGCGCGTCGTAGATCACGACATTCCTGATCAGCGGAAACAGCTCGACGTAAAGGGCGAGCGAGTCATGGCCGCCGCCGACATCGAGGCCGTTCCCCACGAAATAGCGCGTCGCAAAGCGGCTGTCATGCGCGCGGCGCTGCATCGACAATGCGGTGCCGCCGCAGGTGCCACCGATGATGAGCTTCAACTCGCCATTGCTGCTGTGGGGACCGATTCTGGGTGCGCTGGCTTGGCTGGCTGCGCCGGCCTGTAGCATTTCCAATGAATGGAGCATTTCCGAATTTCCCTGCTGCGATATCCGCCTCTCGCCGAGGGGTGAAGCCGCGCTCCGCGAGCTCAGCGCCCGCGGACTGCGGAGGCGAGTCGGCACACCCCGGTATCCCCCACCATCAAGCGGCGATCATGGTTAATTTTTTCTTGTTGCGGCGGTGGGGCGGAAACGGGCGGGTTCCGGGCGCGCCCGCGCCCTGGTTCCCAGCCGCTTCGCTCAGATGCATTTGCGAATGAGTTGCATTAAAGGGCAATATAGACCATCTTGAGGGAATGGATGCCAGATCACCTGATCTAGAGCCTAATTCCACGCCCCACTTGGTTCCCGCGCGGACGCCGCGCGCGGCCGGCTGGCGAAGCGAGCGCCGCGAGCCATCGCTGTCCGACATGTTTGCGACAGTGCGGACCGCGAAGGGCGGATCGTTCTGGAGCAAGCTGCTGGCTTTCCTCGGTCCGGGTTATCTCGTCGCCGTCGGCTATATGGATCCCGGCAACTGGGCGACCTCGCTCGCGGGCGGGTCCAAATTCGGTTACGCGCTGCTCGCCGTCGCGCTGCTGTCGAACGTGATGGCGATCGTGCTGCAGTCGCTGTGCACGCGGCTCGGCGTCGGCGCGGGGCGCGATCTCGCGCAGGCGTGCCGCGACTCCTTCCCCCGCTATGTCGCGTTGCCGCTGTGGCTGTCGGCCGAGATCGCGATCACCGCAACTGATCTCGCCGAAGTGATCGGCACCGCGATTGGGCTCAATCTGCTGTTCCACATCCCCCTCGAGATCGGCGTCATCATCACCGCGGCCGATGTCTTCCTCATTCTCGCGCTGCAGGCCTTCGGCTTCCGCTGGATCGAGGCCTTCGTGGTGGCGATGCTGGGCGTGATCGCGGCCTGCTTTGCCGTGCAGATCGCGCTCGCCGATCCCGACTGGGGCGCGGTTCTGCGCGGGCTCGCGCCGAGCCGCGACCTCCTCGCCAACCGCGACATGCTCTATCTCGCGCTTGGCATTCTCGGCGCGACCGTGATGCCGCATAATCTCTATCTGCATTCAGGCCTGGTGCAGACCCGCGGCTACGGCGATACGCTCGAAGAGAAGCGCGAGGCGATCTCGCTCGCCACCATCGATTCCACGATCGCGCTGTGCTTTGCCTTCGTGATCAACGCCTCGATCCTGATTCTCGCGGCCGCGACCTTCCACCATGCCGGCAAGACCGATGTGGCCGAGCTCGACCAGGCGCATGCCTTCCTCGCGCCGCTGCTCGGCTCGACCCTGGCGCCGACGCTGTTTGCGGTGGCGCTGCTCTGCTGCGGGTTGAACTCGACGATCACGGCAACGCTGTCCGGCCAGATCGTGATGGAGGGCTTTCTCAACTTTCGCATCGCGCCGTGGCTGCGCCGCATGGTGACGCGCCTGATCGCGATCGTGCCGGCCGTGGTCGTGACGATCTGGGCCGGCGAGAAAGCGACCGGGCAATTGTTGATCCTGAGCCAGGTCGTGCTCAGCCTGCAATTGCCGTTCGCCGTGGTGCCGCTTGTGATGTTCACCGCGAGCCGCGCCAAGATGGGCCCCTATGTGGCGCCGCGCTGGCTCACCGCGCTGGCGATTGCGACCGCGGCGCTGATCATCTCACTGAACGCCAAGCTGGTGTGGGATTTTGTGAGCGGGTAAGCTGCGGCAACCGGCCTGCGACTATCTTCCAGCTGTGCGAAACGGATTGAGAATGCGCAGGCCTTCTTTCAGTTTCATGCCGTGCTGCATGTCCTCCGACCACAGCGTTGCGCTTCCGATATGCAGCGCGGAGGCGGCGACCATCGCGTCATATGTGGAGAAGCCATATCGCTCGGCGAGTCCGAGTCCGGTTTCATGGACGTCCAGGGTCGGAGGTTGAACCGTCAGCAAACCGCGCAGGCTGTTCAAAAAGGTATGCGTCTCCGACCACGACATGTGCATCTTGCGGCGAGCCACGTTCGCGATTTCATTGAGGACCTGAACGCTGATGACGCCGCCTCCGGCGATGGCGGCCTCCGCCTGATTGGCCTTCATGGCGTCGCCCGATGCGATGTAGATGAGGACGCTGGTATCGAAAAAGTCAGCGGGCATTGGCCTCATCCCTGTCGAATTTGAAATCGGCAGGGAGGCGGCCGCGGAAAGCACGAAGACGCTTCAGCAACTCGTCGGGACCGGGCTTGCGGGCAACGCCGAATTGACGCGTGCCGGCAACGTGGATCTCGATTTCGTCGCCTTCCTTGAGAGCCAGCGCCTCGACCACGGCCGCCGGCAGGCGAACGGCCAGGCTGTTACCCCATTTCGCGACTTGCATGCAATTTCTCCTTGGATATACAGAATTGTACTTGTATATCTTTCGAAGCAAAGTGCAAGACTGTCACGGGGCGCGGATCGCCGCCCCCTCGATCGGGCATGAATGCCTCCGGGACTTTGCCTTGTCCGCTTTCGCGGGTGATGACAGTCTTCCCTAGTCCTGCGGCTCGGACGTCACGTCGCCGGTCGCGTCGACGCGCAGCCACCCCGAGGGCGCGAGCCGCTGCTGCGGCAGGAAGCGGCCCTTGTAGTCCATCTTCTTGGAGCCCTCGATCCAGTAGCCGAGATAGACGTAAGGTAGGCCCTGGCGCCGGGCGCGTGCGATATGGTCGAGGATCATGAAGGTGCCGAGCGAGCGACTCTCTTCCGACGGCTCGAAGAAGGAATAGACCATCGACAGCCCGTCAGAGAGCACGTCGGTCAGCGCGACCGCGACCAACTCGTTGCCGCGGCCGGTGATGCCGCTATCCGTGCCGCGGCGGCGGTATTCGATGATGCGGGTTTCGACGTGGCTGTCTTCCACCATCATGGCGTAGTCGAGCACCGTCATGTCGGCCATGCCGCCATGGCGGTGACGGGCGTCGAGATAGGCGCGGAAGATCGAATATTGCTCCGAGGTCGGCACCGCGCTGCGCTGCTCGCCGATGATGTCGGCGTTGCGGGCCAGAACCTTGCGGAAATTCCGCGACGGGCGGAACTCGTTGGCTACCACGCGCACCGACACGCAGGCGCGGCACTGGTCGCAGGCCGGACGGTAGGCGATCGACTGGCTGCGGCGGAAGCCGCCATGGGTGAGCAGATCGTTGAGATCGCCCGCCTTGTCGCCGACCAGATGGGTGAACACCTTCCGCTCATGCCGGCCCGGCAGATAAGGGCAGGGCGAGGGCGCCGTCAGGTAGAATTGCGGGGTGTCACGCGAATGCTGGGTCAAGGAATTCCTTCAGCCTCCGGGGCGAAGCAGACAAGAGTAGCATCGCGCCACTGAGGCTAACGGTCAATTACTTTGCTTAGTAAGTTCTGGCAGGCTGACCCACCGGCTGGCGAATAGAGTTGTTGATAACGACGGTTCCAAGCACGATGTCGTGCGGGAGCCGGCGCCGGGCGTTGAACAGCCCCAGCAGCAGGATGAGCGGCGACAGCACCGAGATCGAGACATAGAACAGCACCGCATGCGCGGCTCCCAGCACGAAATAGCCGGGCGCGCCGTACCAGGTGCGCAGCTCCAGATCCATCACCCGCATGCCGATCGTGGCCGAATGCGGCCCGCCCAGCGTAGAGCCGTAATAGACGATGGCCCAGATGATCGAGGCCGGCGAAACCAGCCAGAACAGCGCCCAGCCAAGCCCGAGCGTGACCAGGCCGAACACCGCGATGAACAGGATCGCCAGCACCACCGGGATAGACAGCACGATCGCGTCGATGATGAAGGCGATGACGCGCCGCATCAGCACGCCGCGGAACAGCTCCGGCTCCAGATAGGGGTCGAACGCGTGCTCGTAATGCGGCGCGCTGCTGTTGCGCCAGCCGCCGCTGTTGCCCGAACCGCTGTAGGACATGTCTCACCCTCCTGGGAAAATGCCTCGCGCAAGCACATGGGAACCACCCGCCCCGCCGCAAGGCCATGGCGACTTGAACAAGCAGAAATATTCCGAGGGTTTCGCGGCCATCCGCCGCTTGGATCGCTCCGGGCCTGCGGCTAATCTGGACAGGCAATCGGTACCATCGGCAGCGACGAAGGCTTGACACATGAGCGGACCAATCGAGGTGCGTTGTCGCTGCGGGGACGTGCGGGGGATCGTCACCAGGGCGTCGCCGCAGACGGTCAATCGCGTGACCTGCTACTGCGACGACTGCCAGGCCTTTGCCCATCAGCTCGGACGCGCCGACCTCCTCAATGACAAAGGCGGCACCGACATCGTCCAGGTCGCGCCCGCCGCGCTCAGCTTTACGAAAGGGCAGGATCGGATCGCCGGATTGCGCCTGGAGCCCAAAGGGCTCTATCGCTGGCACACGAAGTGCTGCAACACGCCTGTCGGCAACACGCTCGGTCCCGCCGTTCCCTTCGTCGGCATCCCGGTGCAGGTCTTTGATGCGCCGCGGCCGGACGAGGTCTTTGGCGCGCCGATCGGCGCGATCCTTGGGAAATATGCCATTGGCGATCCGCCGGCAGGTTCAACCGGATTGAACCTGTCGCTGCTCCTGCGCGCCGTCGGCAGGGTGCTCGGCTGGCGGCTTGGGGGAAAAACCTGGCCGCATCCGTTCTTCGCGCGCGACACGCGGGCGCCGGTCTATCCGCTGACGGTCGTTTCGCAGGAGCGGCGCGAAGCACTCCGCGCCCTGTGCGGGCCGCGTCCGACGGCGCAGGCCGTGCCCTGACGAGGGGGCTTAGGCTCCGGCTTTCAGTTTCTCCGCGGCCTGCGGCGCGAAATACGTCAGCACGCCGTCGGCGCCGGCACGCTTGAAGCCGACGAGGCTTTCCATCATCGCCCGCTCGCCGTCGATCCAGCCGTTTTGCGCAGCACCCGCGATCATCGCGTATTCGCCGGAGACCTGATAGGCGAAGGTCGGCATGCCGAAGGTTTCCTTCACGCGGCGCAGCACGTCGAGATAGGGCATGCCGGGCTTCACCATCACCATGTCCGCGCCTTCCGCGATGTCGAGTTCGACCTCGCGCAGCGCTTCGTCGGAATTGGCGCTGTCCATCTGATAGGTGCGCTTGTCGCCGGTCAGCGTCTTCGCCGAACCGATGGCATCGCGGAACGGGCCGTAGAAGGCGGAAGCATATTTCGCGGCATAGGCCATGATCTGCACGTCGAGGAAGCCGGCGTGGTCGAGCGCTTCGCGGATCGCACCGACGCGGCCGTCCATCATGTCGGAGGGAGCGATGATGTCGCAGCCCGCTTCGGCCTGCACCAGCGCCTGGCGCACCAGAACCGCCACCGTCTCGTCATTGAGGATACTGCCGTCTTCCAGCAGGCCGTCATGGCCGTGGCTGGTGAAGGGATCAAGGGCTACGTCGCAAAGGATGCCGATCTCGGGAAACTCCTGCTTGATCGCGCGCACGGATTGGCAAACGAGATTGTCCGGATTGACCGCCTCCGAACCCTGCTCGTCGCGGAGCGTCGGATCGGTGTAGGGAAACAGCGCAAGGCAGGGGATGTTCAGCTTCATCGCACGCTCGGCGTCGCGCACCGCCTGGTCGACGGTCAACCGGTCGACGCCCGGCATCGAGGCGACAGGCGTGCGCGTGTTGTGGCCCGCGGTGACGAACAGCGGCCAGATCAGGTCGTCCGTGGTGAGCACGTTCTCGCGCACCATGCGCCGCGCCCATTCCGCCTTGCGGTTGCGGCGCGGGCGGATCGTCAGATCGAGGGCAGGGGAGGCGGTCGAGGATTGCTGCCGCGACACGTCGCGCATTTCGATCGGACGCCCGAATTTGATCGCCATGGGATTGCCTCGTTTGAGCCGGCGGACTGGAAGTCTTCCAATTCTAACATCTAGGCCCGGGTCGGTCATTTGACCAGCCGCAAAGGTTGATTTTGGCCCGAGGGGAGGCCATGACTGTTGCCATGACCAGCGATCTGGCCGTTAACGGCTTTGAGCCCCATGTCTGACGCCTCCTCGCGCGACCCCCGCGACAACATGATGTCGGCCGCGCTTTCGTCCGAACGGATCGAAGGCGACGAGAACGTCTGGACGCGGCGGCTGGTGCTGTTCCTGCGCATCATGGCCGTGGTCTCGATCCTGAAGGGCCTTTATCACTGGGCGCAGGTCACGGGCTTCATCGGCGGCGAGGAAGACGCTTTCGAAAACCAGCCGATGGCCTGGCAGGCTGCCACCGTCTATTTCGCCGTGATCGAACTCGTTGCCGCCGTCGGCCTGTGGCTCGCAACCCCCTGGGGCGCGGTGGTGTGGCTTACCACCGTGGTGTCGATGGCGGTCATCGAGCTGATGTTTCCGGGAATCTACGGCGGCAGCCTCGTGGTCGTGGGCGGCGAAGCCTTGATGCTCGGCGCCTATCTGGCGCTCGCCTGGATGGCCGCTCGCGAGCGGCCGCCATAGCAACGTGAACGCGTATCGCGAAAGAAAGGGATGAGTGTCCCAAAATCGGCTCGCCTCAGATTTTAGGTGAATCCCGATTAAGGTTTTGGCCCTCTTAAGCGCGCCGCCACATCTCCTAAGCCAGCCTTTCGAACGGGAGGCGAGGTGTTTTGGAATGCGACACCGCGGCGGACGAAAGCGTGAACATCGCGCGCCCACCGTCAATAGGAAGTTGCGAAAAGTCCTTTATCCACGGGCTTAATCCACGATTCACTGTCTTAAATTCATTCTCTCTTTATTGTCTTATTTAAGCGGTTCTTCAAATCGGCCCCTTACGTTGCAGCTATCAGGCGGGACAAAAGTTTCGTCGAATAAGTCGATAAAACGACAACAGGGGAAGTGTCATGAAGAATGCTGTTGCGACGGCGGTGGAAACCGCCGACCGCGCTGCAGGCCAGTCGCCGGTGCAGCCACTTTATCTGGAAGCGCTGACGTTGGTGGAGCGGCTGCATCGCCGCTTGCTCGACGTCATCAAGGATGAGTTCGATCGCCGTGGCCGTTCCGACATCAACTCGGTCCAGGCGCTGTTGCTCTATAATATCGGCGACAAGGAGCTGACCGCGGGCGAGCTGCGCACGCGCGGTTACTATCTCGGCTCCAACGTCTCCTACAACCTGAAGAAGCTGGTCGAGCTTGGCTTCCTCGATCATCAGCGCTCGCGCGTTGATCGCCGCTCGGTCCGCATCCGCCTGACCACGCAGGGCCAGGAGATCCGCCGCATCGTCGACGCGCTCTATCAGAAGCACGTCAAGACGGTCGAGCAGGTCGGCGGCATCTCGAACGAGGAGTTCGCGACGCTGAACAAGTCCCTGCACCGCCTCGAGCGGTTCTGGACCGACCAGATCCTGTATCGCCTGTAAGCACCTTCGGCCAAGCCGGCCCATCAGAGAAGACCGGCAGGCCATCCTGGTTGCCTTCCAAGTTGCCTTCCCCTCAAGGCGCATCGGCCGTGCCCGGCCGGTGTGCCTTGTCGTTTTTTCAAGCGCATGATCCGGAAAAGTGGGCACCGGTTTTCCCTCGCGACAAACGCGTAGAGTTTGCGCGGAGATCATGCGCGAACAAGAATCTAGTTCTGCTTCGGCGGTCCCAGATCGAAATCCACCAGGATCTGCTTCCATTTTTCATATTTCTGCGCCGGCAGTCGGTAGGGCCCGCACATCAATGCCGCCCGCAGCATCGCCTTTCCGATTTCAGGCGTTGGGCTCGCGACGATTTTCGATTCCGCCGCCACCGATCCATCCGGATTGAGATGCAAGTCGATCGTGGTCAGCGACCGCCCGCGCGTGTTGGTTGGTGGCACGCATCTTCCGATCTGCGTCATCAACGCCTGATGCTCGGCGAGCGTGAGCTCGTTCGGATCGGCCGCAAGTGCCGGAGTCACGAATAGAAAAATCGCGAGCGGAAATAGCGGGAATCTCGACATGCCAATCTGTGCTTCGACATCGCGATACGGTTCGCGACTCGGCAATCAATATCCACAGCACGCGTGGTTTTACCGGCAAAATTTCGGTCCGATCTGGTCCTCACTTTCATGTTGATAAGAGAATCCGCGTCCCAAAATGGAACCAGTTCCGCGCTCAGGGCTTATCCGTCCGAAGCGGAGGATTGGGTCATGCTGGTCGAACGTGGAATGCGGGTGATGAATATGGGGGTGGTGGGCGATGCCTACGCCATCGCCTCGAATTATCTGCGCCGCGCCGGCGCGATGGCTGACAACTTCGTCACCGACGAGCGGCTGCTCGAGATCATCGTGCAGATGTTTCACCGCGGTGAAGTGAACAAGATCAGGCTCGCCAACAAGGCGATCGCCAAATTCGAAGCACTCGAACGTGTCTGACGACAAACAGGGGGACGCCATGGAAGCCGCCATCGACCGCATCATGCAGACCTATGATCTGCTGATGAACCGCTCGGCTGCCGCAAGCACTGAGGCGCGCGCCAAGGTGACGGAGTATCTCAGCAAGCTGTCAGAAGCGGGCGAGCGCGATACCCATCGCCTCACCGTGTGCGGCCTGACGTACCTGCGCGAGCTCGACGGTTCGACCGATCCGGTCAAGGCCGGATATACGGGGCTGTAAGCGAAGCCAGAACGCGCATCACAGATTTGCGAAAGCCGGCCAGGGGCGACCACGCTTGCGGCAAAGGCGCGCGCGGCGGAGCAGACTCGGGTCATCCAGATCAATTTCAATCCGTTCTGGATCGTGCCGGTTTCGATCGTCCGCAAGGATCTGATCCCGAAGATGCAGGCCGAGCCCGACTATCTCTCCAAGAACCACATCCGCATTTACGACGCGAAGAACAACGAGCAGCCGCCGTCGCAGATCGACTGGTATTCGACGGACGCGGTGAACTACAAATTCAAGCAGGACGCCGGCAATTTCAATTCACTCGGCTCCATCCGCATCAACTTCCCGAGCCAGTTCGGCGTCTACATGCACGATACGCCGGCCAAGAATCTGTTCGGCGAGGATTTCCGCTTTGCCTCCTCGGGCTGCATGCGCGTGCAGAATGTCCGCGAGCTGGTCTACTGGATTCTGCAGGAGAGTCCCGGCTGGTCGCACGCCGAAATCGATCAGGTGATCGCCTCGGGCGAGCGCAAGGACGCCAAGGTGGCAAAGCCGGTGCCGCTATACTGGGTCTATGTCACGGCCTGGGCCATGCCCGACGGCGTCGTGCAATTCCGCGACGACATCTACAACCGCGACGGTTTTGGCGCGCAGGTCAATGCAGTGAAAGGGTAGGGCCGGTCTCGCGCTCCGCGCTATTCGGCGGGCTCGTGCGAGCGCGCATCGAGATGTTCGACCAGCAGCTTCCGGTAATGCGCGGCCATTTCCCGATAATGGTGCTTGGAGACAGGGTCGGCCGCGCTTTCGGCGCGCCGCTCGAACATTTCGGCTTTCTGCCGGAGAACCGACGCATCAGACATGGCTTGCTCCTCTTGGGAGTCACTTAGAAGTTAGTCACGCCAACCCAAGACGCGGCGGCGCGATTAGGCTTCACGATCGGGTGAGAAAATGTCTCAATAGCCGGCTTCAATCGCCTGGGCCGTGAGCCGGCCCGCAAAGAGCTGGTATTCCAGATCTTCGATCGCCCGGGCGGCTCGTTCTCGCGACAATGCGTCGCTGGGCTCCAGCGCGAGCCTGCGGGCCCGCGTCAGCTTTCGTTGAAGTTCCTCGTGTTCGCACCGGGTCATCTGCGTGGTCCTGTGGAGGTCCGGAATGAGTGAATCGCTGAACGGAAATTAGCGTCGGCCTGTTGCGCCGTGCGTGACGCCGCTCACGCGGATCGAGCGGGAGAAGCTGATTTGCCGGGGGCGACGACATCGGCGGCGGTGCGCAGCCGGTAACCCTGGGAAGGCTACCTAATCTCCCCAAATCCCACCATATCTGGCATAATTAGCCGGCCGGACCCGCAATCGCTTGGCCGGGGCGGGGCAATATGCTAATCGGCTCCGTACCGCTTCCGACCGCCACCTAAGGACCGTCCGCAGCCCATCCAAGAGCTTGCGGCGTTGAGGATATTCCGCGATGAACCCGCCATCTTCCAGCGCCAAGACTGCCTCCGCCCCCGATTCCTTCTTTACCGCTGGCCTCGCGCAGGCGGACCCGGACATCGCCGCCGCGATCCAGGGCGAGCTCGGCCGGCAGCGGCATGAGATCGAGCTGATCGCCTCTGAAAACATCGTCAGCCGCGCCGTACTGGAAGCGCAGGGCTCGGTGATGACCAACAAGTACGCGGAAGGCTATCCGGGCGCGCGCTACTATGGCGGCTGCGAATGGGTCGACGTCGCCGAGACGCTGGCGATCGAGCGCGCCAAGAAACTGTTCGGCGCGCAGTTTGCCAACGTCCAGCCGAACTCCGGCAGCCAGATGAACCAGGCGGTGTTTCTGGCGCTGCTGGCTCCCGGCGACACCTTCATGGGCCTCGATCTCGCCGCCGGCGGCCATCTCACCCACGGCGCGCCCGTGAACATCTCGGGCAAATGGTTCAAGGCGCAGCACTACACCGTGCGGCGCGAGGACCAGGTCATCGACATGGACGCCGTCGCTCGGCGCGCCGAGGAAGTGAAGCCGAAGCTGATCATCGCCGGCGGATCGGCCTATTCGCGCCAGTGGGACTTCAAGCGCTTCCGCGAGATCGCGGACAGTGTCGGCGCCTACTTCATGGTCGACATGGCGCATTTCGCCGGGCTCGTCGCCGGCGGCGTGCATGCTTCGCCCGTGCCATACGCGCATGTGACGACCACGACCACGCACAAATCGCTGCGCGGGCCGCGCGGCGGCTTGATGTTGTGGAACGACGAGACGCTCACCAAGAAGTTCAACTCGGCGGTATTCCCGGGCCTGCAGGGCGGGCCGCTGATGCATGTGATCGCGGCGAAGGCGGTGGCCTTCGGCGAGGCGCTGCGACCGGACTTCAGGATCTATGCCAGGAACGTCGTCGAAAACGCCAAGGCGCTGGCGGAAAGCCTGCGCGCCAATGGCCTCGACATCGTCTCCGGCGGCACCGACAACCATCTGATGCTGGTCGACCTCCGCCCCAAGGGGCTGAAGGGCAATGTCTCGGAAAAGGCGCTGGTGCGCGCGGCCATCACCTGCAACAAGAACGGCATTCCCTTCGATCCCGAGACGCCCTTTGTCACCTCGGGCCTGCGGCTGGGCACGCCGGCCGCGACCACCCGCGGCTTCGGTGTCGCCGAGTTCAAGCAGGTCGGCGGCATGATCGCCGAAGTGCTGGGCGCGATCGCGCAGTCGCAGGACGGCAAGGCGCCGCTGGTGGAAGCCGCGATCAAGGAACGGGTGAAGGCGCTTACCGATCGCTTCCCGATCTACAGTTAAGGATTTCAGCGGATGCGTTGCCCGAGCTGCAACAGTCTCGATACCCAGGTGAAGGACTCCCGTCCGACCGAGGACTCCTCGGTGATCCGGCGGCGGCGCGTCTGTGTCGCGTGCAACTTCCGCTTCACCACCTTCGAGCGCGTGCAGCTCCGCGAGCTCACTGTGATCAAGCGCAACGGCCGCCGCGTGCCGTTCGACCGCGACAAGCTGATGCGCTCGGTGCAGATCTCCTTGCGCAAGCGGATGGTGGAGACGGAGCGCGTCGAGAAGATGGTGTCCGCCATCGTGCGTGAACTCGAGAGCGGCGGCGAAGCCGAGGTCTCCTCGGAGGCGATCGGCGAGATCGTGATGGAGCATCTGCGCCAGCTCGACGACGTCGCCTATGTGCGCTTCGCCTCGGTCTATCGCAACTTTCGCGAGGCAAAGGATTTCGAGGCGGTGCTCGGCGAGCTCTCCGGCGAGGACGACGCCAGGGTCGTCACGATCCGCAAATGATCTTCCGTATCCTGGAAGATCAGCTCAGGGAAAAATCCAGCGCCGCCAAGGAAGCTGCCAAGCAAGCCGACCGGCGCTTCATGCGGCTCGCACTGACGCTCGGCCGGCGCGGGCTGGGGCGGACCTGGCCGAATCCGGCGGTCGGGGCGGTGGTAGTGAAAGATGGCGTCATTGTCGGTCGCGGCTGGACCCAACCCGGCGGCCGTCCCCATGCCGAGCCCGAGGCGCTGAAGCGAGCGGGCGAGGCGGCGCGCGGCGCCACGCTCTACGTGACGCTCGAGCCCTGTTCGCATTTCGGCAAGTCGCCGCCTTGCGCCGATGCGATCATCGCCGCGGGTATCGCCCGCGTCGTCGCGGCGATCGAGGATCCCAATCCTGAAGTCGCGGGGAAGGGGCATGCGAAACTGCGCGCGGCAGGGATCGCGGTCGATGTCGGGCTATTAGCGGAAGAAGCCGCCCGCGACCATGCCGGTCATTTCCGCCGCGTCCGCGACAAGCGTCCGCATGTGATCCTCAAACTGGCGGTGTCCGCCGACGACAAGATCGGCGCTGTCGGGGGCAAGCCGGTCGCGATCACGGGCGAGGCGGTGCGGACGCGGGTGCATCTGTTGCGCGCGCAAAACGACGCCATCCTGGTCGGCATCGGCACCGTGCTGGCCGATGATCCGCTCCTGACGTGCCGCCTGCCGGGCATGGCGGCGCGCTCGCCGGTGCGGATAGTGCTCGATCGCGCGCTTCGCATTCCCGGCAGCAGTCGCCTGGTGCATTCGGCGCGCGAGGCGCCGCTCTGGGTCGTGGCTTCCGAGCTTGCGGAAGCGCCGGCTGTGGCAAAACTCGGCGCGGCCGGGGCGCAGGTGATCCGCATCGCGCCGACCTCGGCGGGGCTTGATCTCGCGGCCGTGCTGCATGCGCTGGCCGAAAAGGGCATCACGCGGCTGATGGTCGAAGGCGGCAGCCGCGTGGCGTCATCCTTCGTCGCCGCCGATCTCGTCGACGAGGTCTGGTTGTTTCGAGGAACGGAGGCGATCGGCGCCAGCGGCATTGCTGCGCTGGATGCATTGCCGCTGTCGGAAATCACGCAGTCGCCGCGGTTAAAGCTTCGTCCTAGCGAGACCCTCGGCAAGGACACTCTGACCATCTACGAGCGCAGACCATGATCCCGAAAAGTGGGTACCGGTTTTCCGATAAGATCATGGTCCACTAAAGAGACTCAAATGTTTACCGGCATTGTCACCGATATCGGCGAGATCAAGAGCCTGACGCCGACCGCACAAGGACAATTGCACCGGCTGCGGATTGCCTGCTCTTACGACCGCGCGACCATCGCGGACGGCGCGTCGATCGCCTGCAACGGCGTGTGCCTGACCGTGGTCGCCTCGGGCGTGGACCGCGGCAAGGACTCTGCTCAAAAGACCTGGTTCGACGTCGATGCCGCGGCCGAGACGCTTTCGATGACCACGGCAAAACACTGGGCCATCGGTACCAGGCTCAACCTCGAGCGCGCGCTGAAGATCGGCGATGAGCTCGGCGGCCATATCGTGGCGGGCCACGCCGACGGCACTGCAAAGATCATCAGCCGTGACGATCTCCCCGACATGGCGCGGTTCGAGCTTTCGACCACGCGCGAGCTGGCGCGCTTCATCGCGCCAAAAGGCTCGATCACGCTGGATGGCGTGTCGCTGACGGTCAATACGGTGAAGGACGTGGCGTTTTCGGTGCTGATCATACCGCATACGCTCAGTGTGACGACGCTGTCCGCCTGGCGTGCGGGGAGCGATGTCAATATCGAAGTCGATTTGATGGCGCGCTATGCGGCGCGGCTGACGGAAATGAAGTAGCTTGGCTTTGCGGGTTGCGACGCCTACAAGCCCTGCAAACCGTCATGGTGAGGAGGCGCTTGCGCCGTCTCGAACCATGAGGCCTGGAAACATCCTCATCCTTCGAGACGCGGCCAAGAGGCCGCTCCTCAGGATGAGGACACCGATCGAAGTGGAAGAGTAGATGGCAGACGCGCGGCGCGCCCCGTTGAAGGACCAGACCGATATTTCCGGCGCTCGCGCGCTGATCGTGGAAGCGCGCTTCTATGACGACATCCAGGATGCGCTGCTGGAAGGCGCGGTCGCCGAGCTCAAGGCGGCCGGTGTTTCCCACGACGTCATCACGGTTCCCGGCGCATTGGAAATTCCGGCGGCGATTGCGATCGCGATCGAGGCCGGCGAGAAGGGCGGCAAGCCCTATGATGCGGCGATCGCGCTCGGCTGCGTCATCCGCGGCGAGACCATCCATTTCGAGATCGTCTCGATGGAGTCTTCGCGCGGGCTGATGGATCTGGCGGTCGCGAAAAGATTTCCGCTCGGCAACGGGATTTTGACCGTCAACAATGAGGAGCAGGCGTGGGCGCGGGCGCGCGCCAACGATCTCAACAAGGGCGGCGATGCCGCGCGCGCGGCGCTGGCGATGCTGCGCATCAAGCGCCGCCTGTCGAAGGTTTTGGGATGATGGCCGAGAGCAAGAGCAAACCGGCCAAAGGCGGCGACAAGAAAGCCAACCGGCGCGGCGCGGCACGGCTCGCCGCGGTGCAGGCGCTCTACCAGATGGACATCGCGGGCGCCGGGATTAACGACATCTTCGCCGAGTTCGAGAGCCACTGGCTCGGCAACGAGGTCGAAGGCGACAAATACCTCCCCGCGGAGGCCGCCTTCTTCCGCGACGTCGTCTCCGGCGTGGTGCGCGATCAAACCAAACTCGATCCCCTGATCGACGACGCGCTGTCGAAGGGCTGGCCCTTGAAGCGCATCGACGCGATCCTGCGCGCCGTGCTGCGGGCAGGGGCCTATGAGCTCGAGCACCGCAGGGATGTGCCGGGCCGCGTCGTGGTCTCCGAATATGTCGATGTCGCGCACGCCTTCGTCGAAAGCGAGGAGACCGGCATGGTCAATGCCGTGCTCGACCAGATCGCGCGCCAGTTCCGCGGCGACGAGTTTTCGCGTGGCTAGCGGCGGCGCATCCGGCGAGGACTCGCTGATCGCGCGCTATTTCAAGCCGCTGGCGACCGACCCCGGCGCGTTCTCGCTCGATGACGACGCCGCGGTGCTGAAGGCGCAGGGCGAGGATATCGTCGTGACCACCGACGCTGTCGTTGAGGGCGTCCACTTTCTGCCCAATGATCCCCCCGACACCGTCGCGCGGAAAGCGCTGCGGGTGAACCTGTCGGATATTGCCGCCAAGGGTGCGACACCGGCCGGCTTTGTGCTGACGCTCGCGTTGCGCAAGGTTGACGAGGCCTGGCTTGCCGCATTCGCAAGCGCACTGGGCGAGGACGCGAAGGCGTTCGCTTGTCCGCTGCTCGGCGGCGATACGGTTTCGACACCGGGCCCGTTGACGGTCTCGATCACCGCCTTCGGCCGCGTTCCCGAGGGCAGGATCGTCCATCGCAGTGGAGCAAAGCCCGGCGACCGCGTGATGGTGACAGGCACGATCGGCGACGCCGCGCTCGGCCTCGATATTCTCACAAGCGGCGCGGTCGCTGCCGCGCACTCAAGCGATCCCGCGGCGAAGGCGCTGCTCGTTGGCCGTTATCGCGTACCGCAGCCGCGCAACGCGCTGGCCAGGGCCGTACGCGATTACGCGAGCGCCGCCATGGATGTCTCCGATGGCCTCGCCGGCGATCTCACCAAACTCTGCGCGGCATCAGGCGTCTCCGCCGCCATCGATGCGCCGCTCATTCCAGTCACGGCGGCGGCCGCAGCGCTGCTTGCACGTGGCGTGATCAACCTGGAAACCCTGATATCCGGTGGCGACGACTACGAAATCCTGTGCACGGTTCCCGAAGCACGATGCAAAGCGTTCGCGGACGAAGCCCGGCGGGCAGGGGTTGCGCTGACCGCAATCGGCGCGATCGTTGCGGGAACCGCCGCTCCGCGCTTTTTGGACGCACAACGAAAGGAGATCACGCTGCAGCGTCTGTCCTATAGTCATTTCTGATCGGCCGACGAGCCTGCTAGAATTGGAATGCGATGACATCAGCCGCCCCGATAGCCAACTCCAATGCGCTGGTCGTTCCCGGAAGGGAATGCGGCAGCTGTTCCATGTGCTGCAAGGTCTACAACATCCCCGAGATCAACAAGCCCGCGGGCAAATGGTGCACGCACTGCAAGCCCGGCAACGGCTGCGCGATTCACAATGCGCTTCCCGAACAGTGCGCCGAGTTCAATTGTCTCTGGCGAACGGAGGCGAGCATCGGCCCGGCCTGGAAGCCCGATCAATCCAGGATGGTGGTCACCATCAATCCGTTCAGTGGATTCATCTATGTGCAGGTGGACGCGAACGCGCCGTCCGCCTGGCGCAAGCAGCCCTATCTCGGCCAATTGCAGCAATGGGCCAGGAACAATCTGCCCAAGGGCATCTACGTCATCGTCTTCGTCAACGAACATGCGACGTTGATCATGCCTGACGGGGATGTGCCGCTCGGCCCGATGATGCCGACCGATGGCCTCGCGGTGCGCCGGAATGGCAACGCTTATGAGGCCAGGCTGATTCCCGGTGGTGCTACCATGCCGCCGATGCCGGCGCCGGGCTAGGGCGCATCGGGCCGCCTAGGAGCCAAATCCCAAAATGTCGCGGCAAAACCGGTGGTTGGGGGGTCAAAAAAGGCCGGTTTTTGCTCTCCACGGCGTTGCGCCGGGGGGACGATTTTGGCATGGTCCCGGCCGATTTGAGGCCGCCCTATTGGGCAGGGCTGGCCTCCTTTTTGAGCGCCCGCCGCGTTCGCGGCAAGGGCGTGGGGCCATCCAGGATCTGAGGCAAATTCAATGACAGCATTGTGGTTGATCGTGCTCTGCGGGGCGCTTTCCATTCTCTACGCCATCTGGGCGACGAATTCGGTTCTGAAGGCGGACGCCGGCAATCCTCGGATGCAGGAAATCGCCGCGGCGGTGCGCGAGGGCGCGCAGGCCTATCTCCGCCGCCAGTACGCCACGATCGGCCTGGTCGGCGTGGTGATCTTCGTGCTGCTGGCCTATCTCCTGGGCGTGCTGGTCGCGGTCGGCTTTGCCATTGGCGCGATCCTGTCGGGCGCCGCCGGCTTCATCGGCATGAACGTTTCGGTCCGCGCCAACGTGCGCACGGCGCAGGCGGCGACCACCTCGCTTGCCGGCGGCCTCGAGCTTGCCTTCAAGGCGGGTGCGATCACCGGCATGCTGGTCGCCGGTCTCGCGCTGCTCGGCGTGACCATCTACTTCGCGATTCTCACCAAGGGCATGGGCCTCGCCCCGGACAGCCGCGTCGTCGTCGACGCCATGGTCGCGCTCGGCTTCGGCGCTTCGCTGATCTCGATCTTCGCCCGTCTCGGCGGCGGCATCTTCACCAAGGGTGCTGATGTCGGCGGCGACCTCGTCGGCAAGGTCGAGGCCGGCATCCCCGAGGACGATCCGCGCAACCCCGCCACCATCGCCGACAACGTCGGTGACAACGTCGGCGACTGCGCCGGCATGGCCGCCGACCTGTTCGAGACCTACGCGGTGACCGTGGTCGCCACCATGGTGCTCGCCGCGATCTTCTTTGCGAAGACCCCGATCCTCACCAACATGATGACGCTGCCGCTCGCCATCGGCGGCATCTGCATCATCACCTCGATCATCGGCACCTTCTTCGTCAAGCTCGGCGCCAACCAGTCGATCATGGGCGCGCTGTACAAGGGCCTGATCGCCACCGGCGTGTTGTCGCTGGTCGGCGTGGCCGGCGTGATCTACTACCTGATCGGCTTCGACAAGCTGCCCGGCGTCGACTACACCGGAATGGCGCTGTTCGAATGCGGCGTGGTCGGCCTCGTCGTCACCGCGCTGATCATCTGGATCACCGAATACTACACCGGCACCGACTATCGCCCGGTGAAGTCGATCGCGGCCGCCTCGGTCACCGGTCACGGCACCAACGTGATCCAGGGTCTTGCGATCTCGATGGAGGCAACCGCGCTGCCCGCACTCGTCATCATCGCCGGCATCCTGGTTACTTACAGCCTCGCCGGCCTGTTCGGCATTGCGATTGCGACCGCGACCATGCTGGCGCTGGCCGGTATGATCGTGGCGCTGGACGCCTTCGGTCCGGTCACCGACAACGCCGGCGGTATCGCCGAAATGGCGGGCCTGCCGAAGGAAGTCCGCAAGTCGACCGACGCGCTGGACGCCGTCGGCAACACCACCAAGGCGGTCACCAAGGGCTACGCGATCGGTTCTGCCGGTCTCGGCGCGCTGGTGCTGTTTGCGGCCTATAACCAGGACCTCAAATTCTTCATCGCGGATGCCGCGAACCACGCCTATTTCAAGGGCGTCAACCCGGACTTTTCTCTCAACAATCCTTACGTAGTTGTGGGCCTGCTGTTCGGCGGCTTGCTGCCGTACCTGTTCGGCGCGATGGGCATGACCGCGGTGGGACGCGCGGCCGGCGCGATCGTCGAGGAGGTGCGCCGGCAGTTCCGCGAGAAGCCCGGCATCATGCAGGGCACGGACAAGCCGGACTATGGCAAGGCCGTCGACCTCCTGACCAAAGCGGCGATCAAGGAGATGATCATCCCGTCGCTGCTACCGGTGTTGTCGCCGATCGTCGTCTACTTCCTGATCTACTTCATCGCCGGCGGCGGCGCGGCCGGCAAGTCGGCGGCGTTCTCCGCGGTCGGCGCCATGTTGCTCGGCGTCATCGTCACCGGTCTCTTCGTCGCGATCTCGATGACCTCGGGCGGCGGCGCCTGGGACAACGCCAAGAAGTACATCGAGGACGGCCATTACGGCGGCAAGGGCTCTGACGCCCACAAGTCGGCCGTGACCGGTGACACCGTCGGCGATCCCTACAAGGATACGGCGGGCCCCGCGGTGAACCCGATGATCAAGATCACCAACATCGTGGCGCTGCTCCTGCTCGCGATCCTCGCGCACTGAGCGTCGCGACAAGACGAAAAGAAACCCCGCGGTGAAAGCCGCGGGGTTTTTTGCTTAACTGCCTCCATCGTCATTGCGAGCGAAGCGAAGCAATTCATTTCTCGGCTTGCTGAGGCATGGATTGCTTCGTCGCTTCGCTCCTCGCAACGCGGCTCGCGTCACTTCACCTCCATCTGCAGGCCTTCCTTCTCGATGATGGAAGCAAACTTCTTCGTCTCGCCGTCGATGAAATCGGAAAACTGCTGCGGCGTGCCGTGATCGGCGCGCGCGCCCATGGCCGCGATGTTCTTCCTGATCTCGTCCCGTTCGAGCATCGCCTTGATCTGAAGATTGAGCGCGTTCACGATTTCGGGCGGAGTTGCCTTCGGCACGAGCACGCCGAACCAGGAGGAGACGTCGAACCTTGATAGCTCCGGCGCGCATTCGCGCATGGTCGGAAGATCCGGCGCGGATGTGCTGCGCTCGGTCGTGGTCACGCAGAGACCGTTGAGCTTGCCGTCCAGCACCTGCGGCAGCGACGGATAGAGATTGTCGAACAGGATCTGGACGTCGGCGGCCAGCGCCGCCTGCAGCGCGGGGCCGGCGCCGCGGAACGGGACGTGGGTCATCTTCAGCCCGGTCAGTTGCAGGAACCAGGCGCCGGTGAGGTGGGGGCTCTGACCCACGCCGGAAGAGGCGTAGTTCAGCTTGTCCGGATTGGCCTTGAGGTAGGCGATCAATTCCGCGATCGACTTGATGCCGGTCGATGGATTGGCTGACACGAATTCGGGATCCGGATCATGTTGGAGACAGCCTGCAGCTGGTCCGCCTTGTAGGTCAGGTTCTTGAAGATGCTGTAGGCGATGGCGTTCGGGCCGGGATTGCCGATCAGGATGGTGTGGCCATCGCCCTTCTGCCGGATCACTTCTGACGTGCCGATGGTGCCGCCGCCGCCCGAGCGGTTCTCCACGACCGCGGATTGCCCCCAGACGCTTTGCAAATGCGCCGCCAGCAGGCGGCCCATCACGTCGGTCGAGCCGCCGGCCGCGGCCGGCACGATCACGCGGATCGTTTCGGTCGGCCTCCAGTCGGCAAGGCTCGAGCGTGGCAGAATCGTCACGGCGGACAGGGCCGCGGCTCCGGACAGCACGCGGCGGCGGGTCAGTAATTTCCTGGTCATTTCCATTCCCTGCTTTTGTTTTGCAGGGAGCGTAGGGAGTGGGGAGCCGCCGGGCAAGCGGGCGACTTGGCGCAGGCAGCGCAAGCGTCACGGCCGAATGCGGAGACATGGATCCCGTTCAGCACCGCGGCACTTCGCCGCCGCAGCGCGCCCGGGACAAGCTGAGCCAGTTGAAACTCAAGAGCTTGAACAGCGAAGGCGACGGCCAATGGCCTGGCCACGCAAAGGTCTAGCCGGTTCGGTAAAGGGCGTTGGCCTCTTCGAACAACTTCATGTTTTTCGCCACATCGTAGCGACCCTCTTGAAGGTTCTCGGGATCCCATTCGCTGCGCTCGGCGGCGAAGAAGTCGCCGCCATAGACGTGGATGGCGCCGGTCAGCCGGTTGATCGGATTGGTCACGGAGTGAATGATGTTTTCGCCGAGAGGGTCGGCGTCTTTGACCGACAGAGCTCTCGCGCCCGCGGCTTCCAGCTTTCCGCCGTCAGCGCCCGGTATGCGGCGCCAGAAGATGTTGTCCTCGCGACCGGTATAGATGCCGATGATCGCCCACATCTGATGATTGTGGGGCATGACCATCATGCGCGGCGCCCAGATCACGTTCAGGATGGTCAGATCGCTTGAATGGTAGAGTTTTTTAACCTCGGACCGCTTCGGTTCGCCCAGTCCCTTCAGTATGGCGGCAGGGTCCGAGACCGCACGAGCTACGACCTCGCGTACACCTTTGTGGGATTTGTCGGCCGCCAACGCGACGCGGCAGTCGGCGACAAACTGTTCAAGATCGAACATAGCCGAACTCCTTGTGCCGAATTTTGGTATCTGCCCGCCCAGGCCCGGTGAGTGCAATTCCGGGTCGCCGGCGTATTCCGAATCCAATCTGTTGCGCGACCCGAAATGCAGGTCGGCTGAAACAACCGGAATGCTAGATCAGGCAATCCGCAGTGTCTATCGACAAGTCCGCGACCTGGAGCATGATCCGGACAAGTGGACACCGGTTTTCCCTCGCGACAAACGCAGAATGCGTTTGCGCGGAGATCATGCTCAATCAAGAAGCTAGAGCGCGATCGTGATTCATCCTAATCCCACCATGCTCTAGTTGAAGCTCAGCAGCTTGAACAGCGGCGTCAGGTAGGAGAGCTCCTGGCCGGAGGTCGGCGTGGTGCGGCTGATGAAGTCGAAGATGTGGCCGTCCTTCAGGCCATAATTGGCGAGGCGCTGCACCTGGCGGTTCTTGTCGAAATAGATCGCGATCACACGCTGGTCGACTACCTTCTGGTTCATGAACATCACCGGGCGCTCGGCGCGCTGGGAGATGTAATAGAAGACCTCGCCGTTCAGGGTCGCCACGGTGGAGGGCGTGCCCATCACGATCAGCACCTGGTCCTGGCTCGAGCCGATCGGGATCTGTTCGAGCGCGCCGGGCGGCAGGATGTAGCCCTTCTGGAACTGCTCGCCGGTGCAGGCTGCGAGCAGGCCGCAGACGAGCATCGCCGCCGCGGCCGTACGCAGGTCGCGCCAACGGGCGAACAGGCCGCTTGCGGCGGTCTTTCGGGTCATGCTCGTCTCAATCATTGCGGAGCGCTTCCCGTCCTCTTGCATCCGGCGAGGCGTTGACGTACCGGGCGGCTGACTCGTTTGCAACAGCGCGCGCCCTTTCTGACACCAGGGCCCGCAGGCGGAACCCACAATGCTTTGGCCGTTCAATCACTTCAGGAAACCCCGGCTAGCCCCGCCCGGCACCATTGAGACCATCTATGGCATGATCGTGACGCAGGCGCGAGAACCGTTGTTTTACCGGGACTTGGGTGTGCCGGATACGGTTAACGGCCGTTTTGACCTGGTTCTGCTGCACTTGTGGATGATGTTGCGGCACCTGCGCGGCCTGCCGGGCGGGGCGGAGCTTTCGCAGGCGCTGTTCGACCATTTTTGTGCGGATATGGACGCCAATCTGCGCGAAATGGCAGTCGGCGACCTGACGGTTCCGAAGAAGATGCAGGTGCTCGGCGAGGCCTTTTACGGCCGATCGGCGGCTTACGACATGGCGCTGACGGACAATGTCGAGGCGCTGGCACAGGCGATCGGCCGGAACGTCCTGGATGGCGAGCAGATCGATAACGCACGGCGGCTCGCCGTCTATACGCAAGCTGCGATCGCCTCGCTCGATCGCGAGAGCGATCCGGGACGCCTCGGCGTCACCTGGAAATTTCCGATGCCGCTGGTGGAAGGTGCATCGTGATGAAAGGGAAAGACACACACGATTCTTCCCGAGATCCCTGGCGCGCGTTCGTCCCGGTCGTTCAGATTCCCGCCACCGGACTGCATCGCAATATCGAAGCCGACGTGGCCACGCGCACAGCGATAGCGGAGGCCGCGGGCTTGCGCGACGTCTCCTTTGCACGCGCGTCTTTCGATCTGACGCCGCGCCGCGGCGGCAGCGTTCATGTCGCGGGGCGGGTGCAGGCCAAGGTCGGGCAGAACTGTGTGGTGACGCTCGATCCGATCGAGAGCGACATCGACGAAGAAGTCGATCTGATCTTCGCGCCGGTGGAGCAGATCCCCGAAATTGCCAAGACCGTGGACGATGCGGATGAAGGGCCGACCGAGATGACGGACGCGCCGGAGCCGATCGAGAACGGCATGATCGATCGCGGCCGGCGGGCCACCGACGTGCTCTATCTAGCGATCGATCCCTATCCGCGGAAAGAGGGCGCCGTGTTCGAGCACGAGGTCACCGCCGCTGATCCCGAGGATCATCCCTTTGCCGCGCTCAAATCGCTGCAGCTTGATCCGGGCAAGCCCAAGGGAAAGTCCGAGGGAAAGTCCAAGGGAAAGTCCAAGGGAAAGCCGGGGGGTAAGCCGAAAGCAGATGACCGGTGACGGATGCGAAATAAACTATTGGATCTCATGGGGTTAGACCTATATATTAATTCCTCGTTGCAGCCGGCCCATGAGCAAAAGGCGGGGCTCAAGAGGTTGTGTCGGGGCGCCGACACGCTATTGTCGCGGCCCGGCCGGGCCTGCGACATAGTATCCGGCCAATCGCCGCAGGACGTGGCGACGAGATAATCAGGTTTCCGGAACATTCATGCCTCAAAAGGTTCGAATCGCGCTTGACGCCATGGGTGGCGATGTCGGCGCGTCCGTCGTCGTTGCCGGCGCCGCCGCTTCGCTTTCCCGGCATCCCGACACCGAGTTTCTGCTGGTGGGCAAGCGCGACCTGATCGAGGAGCAACTCGCGAAATATCCGAAGCTGAAAGCCGCCTCGCGCGTGATCCATACCGAGGTCGCCGTCAGCATGGAGGACAAGCCGAGCCAGGCGCTGCGGCGCGGCCGCAAGACCTCGTCGATGTGGCTCGCGATCGATGCGGTCAAAAAGGGCGAGGCCGATGTCGCGGTGTCCGCCGGCAACACCGGCGCGCTGATGGCGATGGCGCGGTTTCATTTGCATATGCTGCAGGGCATCGACCGGCCGGCGATCGCAGCCGTCTGGCCGACGGTGCGGGGAGATTCGGTGGTACTCGATCTCGGCGCCACCATCGGCGGCGATGCGCGGCATCTCGTGGCGCTCGCGGTCATGGGGAGCGCGATGGCGAGCGTCCTGCTCAACCTGGAGCGGCCGACGGTGGGGCTGCTCAACATCGGAACCGAGGAGATCAAGGGCCACGAAGAGATCCGCGAGGCCGGCGAGATGTTGCGCGCGATGAACCTTTCCCAACTCGAATATGTCGGTTTTGTCGAGGGCGACGGCATCGGCAAGGGTGCCGCCGACGTTGTGGTGACCGAGGGTTTTAGCGGCAACATCGCGCTGAAGGCCGCCGAGGGCACAGCGCGCCAGATCAGCGATTTCCTGCGGGAAGCGATCTCGCGGAGCTTTTTCGCGAAGATCGGCTACCTCTTTGCAAGAAGCGCGTTCCGGTCGCTGCGCGACAAGCTCGATCCCAAGAAAGCCAACGGCGGTGTGCTGCTGGGACTGCGGGGCGTCGTGGTCAAAAGCCATGGCGGAACGGACGCCGAGGGCTTTGCCTACGCCGTCGATTGGGGCTATGAGCTGGTCCGCTACGATCTCCTGACCAAGATCAATCAAATGCTTAATCGCGATGGCGGCGGCCTCGTGCCCGACCCGCCCACGCCGGAGGCTGTCTCGTGACTTTACGTTCGGTGGTGCTCGGCTGCGGTTCCTATCTGCCGCAGCAGATATTGACCAATGCCGAACTGGCGGCACGCATCGACACTTCCGATGAGTGGATCGTGCAGCGCACCGGCATCAGGCAGCGCCATATCGCGGCCGAAGGCGAGTTCACCTCGCATCTCGCGATCAACGCCGCGAAGGCTGCGCTCGCCAACGCCGGCATCGAGGCGCAGTCGATCGATCTCATCGTGCTCGCGACCTCGACGCCGGACAACACGTTCCCCGCGACTGCCGTCGCGGTTCAGCACGGGCTCGGCATCAACCATGGCGCGGCCTTCGACCTGCAGGCGGTGTGCTCGGGCTTCGTCTTTGCGCTCGCGACCGCCGACAATTTCCTGCGCACCGGCGCCTTCAGGCGCGCGCTGGTGATCGGCTCCGAAACCTTTTCGCGAATCCTCGACTGGAATGACCGCGGCACTTGCGTGCTGTTCGGCGACGGCGCCGGCGCGCTTGTGCTCGAAGCGCAGGAGCAGCCCGGCGAGCCATCCGATCGTGGCGTGTTGACGACTCACCTGCGCTCCGACGGCCGGCACAAGGCAAAGCTCTATGTCGATGGCGGTCCGTCCTCGACCAAGACCGTCGGTTATCTCCGCATGGAAGGCCGCGAGGTGTTCAAGCACGCGGTTGGCATGATCACCGACGTGATCGTGGACGCCTTCAACGCCTCCGGGCTTACGGCCGACGACATCGACTGGTTCATTCCGCACCAGGCCAACAAGCGAATCATCGATGCTTCCGCGCACAAGCTTCATATTGCACCGCAGAAGGTGGTGTTGACGGTCGACCTGCACGGCAACACCTCGGCCGCCTCGATTCCGCTTGCGATCGCGGTCGCGGTGAAGGATGGACGCGTGAAGAAGGGCGATTTGGTGCTGCTGGAGGCGATGGGCGGCGGTTTTACCTGGGGTTCCGCGCTGCTGCGCTGGTAAAATTCGCTTAAAATGTTGTGCGCTGAAAGCCTCAGTTAGCTCTTATTGTTCACGGTGCTGTTGACCGTCGACCCGTAACCTCTTAATTTCAGGCACAAATTATTCGCCGTGAGTTGGGGCAGGCGAGATGACCGGAACCGGAAAAACAGTTACACGCGTGGATTTGTGCGAAGCCGTCTATCAGAAGGTCGGATTGTCACGTACCGAGTCATCCGCCTTTGTGGAGCTGGTGCTGAAGGAAATCACCGACTGCCTTGAGAAGGGCGAGACCGTAAAGCTCTCTTCCTTCGGCTCTTTCATGGTCCGCAAAAAGGGGCAGCGCATCGGTCGCAATCCGAAGACCGGTACCGAAGTGCCGATCTCGCCGCGGCGTGTGATGGTGTTCAAGCCGTCGGCGATCCTGAAGCAGCGGATCAACGGTCATGTTGTTGCCAGCGACGCCGGCGAAAAGGCTGAATAGCGCATGATTCGGAAAAGTGGGCACCGGTTTTCCCCGCGACAAGCGCGAAGCGTTTGCGCAGGGATCGTGCGCAGACAATGAGTATCTGACCCAAGGGAAGCTTGCATTTGGACAAGGCGCCGGATGCGTTCCGAACCATCAGCGAGGTCGCTGACGATCTCGATATCCCCCAGCATGTGCTGCGGTTTTGGGAAACGCGCTTCGCGCAGATAAAACCCATGAAGCGGAGCGGGGGGCGGCGCTACTACCGCCCCGACGACGTCGACCTGCTCAAGGGCATTCGCCGCTTGCTGTACGGCGAGGGCTATACCATCCGCGGCGTGCAGCGGATCCTGAAAGAGCACGGCATCAAATCCGTGCAGGGCCTGGCGGATGGAACCGCTGCCGTCTCCTTCGGCGCGATCGAGGAAGCGATCGGCCAGAGCCTCGCCGAGGAAGACAAGGAAGAGGCCGGCGCCAACCTCAACGGCGAGGAAGAGGAATACGAAGGCTCGGAAGAGGACGGCATCGATTTCCGTTTCGTCGATGCCGAGGGCGGCATCCTCGACACCTACCGTGCCGGGCACGGCCACAAGACCGAGCACACCGCCATCGACCGCGAGCGGCTGGAAAGCGCGCTGCAGGACCTGCTTGCCTGCCGGCAGATGCTCGACCAGGCGTTGAAGGACGGCTGAGACGTTTTCCGACGGAATCGGGGCCAATCCGCGCCTTGCGCGAAGGCGGGATCAAAGCTAAGGGAACGGCATCGGAGCGTGGCGCAGCCCGGTTAGCGCACTAGTCTGGGAGACTAGGGGTCGGAGGTTCAAATCCTCTCGCTCCGACCAATCTTTCCTTAAATCCCGAGTACCCAGACCGCGAGGATCGTGCCGATCACGGCCAGGCCGCTGATGGTCCATCCGGTCAGATAGGCCGGGCCATTATCCTCTGGCCGCTCGACCATGGTGTCATGCCACTGGTGGTTCATCCTTGCCTCCTGCAGGACTGCCTCCCGTTGGTAAGTCTCGGGCCCCCACATAAGGTTCAAACATTGTTTGTGCTTCCCCGCGCCGCTCGCATGGCGGGAGCGACCCGGCCTGTGCCGTTGACTTTGAGCAGGGCCCGTCGGAAGCAATTTCCCAACAAAAGCAAATCGAAAGGTTGGGAGCCATGAAGGACTTTTCCGGAAAGATTGCCGTGATCACCGGAGGCGGCACCGGCATGGGCCGCGAGCTGGCGCGCCAGCTTGTTGCCGAGGGCTGCAATGTCGCGATGTGCGATGTCTCGGCCGAGAACATGGCCGAGACCAAACGGCTGTGCGAAGTCGAGAAGCTGCCGCAGGGCCTGCGCGTCACCACGCACATTGCCGACGTCTCGATCGAGGACCAGCTCAAGCGCTTTCGCGACGAGCTCGTCGACCAGCAGAAGACCGACAGGATCCATCTGTTGTTCAACAATGCCGGCATCGGCGGGGGCGGCAGCATGTTCACCAACACGCGCGAGCAATGGGAGCGCACCTTCAACATCTGCTGGGGCGGCGTCTATCTCGGCGTTCGCACCTTCCTGCCGCTCTTGGTGAAGGCCGACGAGGCCCACATCGTCAACACTTCCAGCGTCAACGGCTTCTGGGCCTCCGTCGGCATGGGCGTGGCGCACACCGCCTACAGCGCCGCGAAATTCGCAGTGAAGGGATTCTCGGAAGCCCTCATCAACGATCTCCGGCTGAATGCGCCGCACGTGAAATGTTCGGTGGTGATGCCCGGCCATATCGGCACTTCGATCGTCTCCAATTCGCGCCAGATCCAGAACGGCTCCGAACGGCTTGCGCCCAACGAGCTGCTGCAGGCGCGGCAACGCCTGAAGGGCATGGGCGTCGATGTTGACGCGATGTCGAACGAGGAGGTCCAGCAGCGGGCGTCCGATCGCGCACGATCGTTCCGCGAGGAGGCGCCGACCACGGCGGCGCAGGCCGCGAAGATCATCCTCGACGGCGTGAAGGCCGACCGCTGGCGCATCTTGGTCGGCGACGACGCGCACAAGCTCGACGAGCGCGTGCGCAAATCGCCGGAACAGGCCTATTCGCCGGAGTTTTATAAAAGCCTGGTCGAGGAAACCGGCTGGCGCGTCGGGTAACCTGCGCGACCAGAGCAAGACGAGATTGGCGCCAAGCCGGTGGAATTACTTGGCTTGGCCGGTCGTTGTAGCGGTGCCGGTAGTTGTACCTGTGCGTCGCGCCTCACGTCGCTCGTGCCGGCCTGTGCGCCGCGCCTCACGTCGCTCATGCCGTCCCTCGCGCCGCTCCTGACGCCGCTCCATGCCATAGGTCTGGGCCTCGGCATCGGAAACCGTCAGTGCGGCAGTGGATGCTGCGCCGGCGAAGGCAGCAATTTTCCCGAAAAGAGAAAGAGCCCTTCGGCGGGAGATCGCTTCCCATTTGATGGTTTCACTCATGGTCAAAACTCCACGGAGGCTGGTGATGCCGCCTTATGCGGGCGCCAATTCCAAAGTGCCTGTATTGATTTAAATCAAGCAGCGAAGGCATTGACACCGGTTCATGCCGGAAGGGGCACGAGGGGACCGACACAGGCGCAACCTTCTGCGCAACCAGCGCGTCGGTTTTGGTCGCGGCCACCGCCGCGCCGAGCGATCAAGGACGAGCCCCGTACAAGACGACAGGAGGCAACCATGGCCGAGCCCGATGGCAGTGGGATTTCCGCGCGGTTGTGGAGGCTACCTGGGCAGTTGCTGCTGGCGCTGATCAACGCGACGACGATCCTGGTGATCGTCGCCGCGATCGTTGCGCTCGTCGCGATCGCGCGCATCAACCGTTTTGCCGAAAACATCGTTGCAACGCTGACTGAGGCCGTGCTGTCGAAAGTCGATCTGCCGCAGAAGGACGTGCTGGCGAACATCCGAAACTTGACGGCGGAAGTCCGCACGCTGGGCGACACCCTTCGGGAAATCAAGACAGGAGAGCACCCGGCCCTGCAACCCGAGTTGGGGCAACTCAAGGAGGCACTGACCGGCCTGAAGGTCAGCGTCGACCGGCTCGGAAGCGCGAGATCGATCCTCACCGACGAAGCGATCGGGCAATTGGGCCGCACGCTCACCGACGCTTTGATCAGGCTGAGGGATTGCTCTTCCAGCGTTCGCCAGACAGCGAGCCTGACCGCACCCTCACCCGGATCGCATCTTTCGATGCGACATAGCCGAAGCTCGGCTTCGGCGTTCTTCTTTAGAACGGCCGCCGAAGGCGGCCTGGGCCTCTCCCACAAGACAGAGGGAGAAGCGGCAGAGTTTGCCGGCAAACCGATTCAACCCGGCGTTCCGCTGCCTTATCGAGCGCTGACCCGATAGGCGAGCCGGCTGTGACCTGGGCAATAGGGCATGCCTTCGATCGGGGTGTTGCCGCAGAAGCAGAAGTCGGCTTGCCCCGGCGTCGAGATCGGCCAGCGGCAGGTCTCGTTGCTGAGCTCGAACAGCGAGCAGGTGTGGCCGTTGTGGATCGACTCGTCCTCGATCGCGGGCTCGGCTTCCGACGGGAACGACTTCAAGAGGATCTGCCGCAGTCTTTGCGCGCCGCGCGGCCGCTTGACGCCCGCGGTCTCTTTCTTGGTGACGCGCATGACGTCCTTGTCACGCGAAAGACTGAGGCGGGAGATTTTGCCGATCACCGCGTTGCGGCTCACACCAATCTCGGCGGCGATCTCGCGGCAGGAGAGGCCGGCGGCAAAATGGATTTTCAGGGCTTCAATACGGTCGGTGGTCCAGGTCTGAATAATTGAGGGCATGATGTCGGTTCCAAGTTGGATCCTTTCAGGATCGCCTTGGCCTCACGTGGGAGCCGAACCTGCCGCGTCCCAAAACTTCATTTCACGCCTTGCCATTGTCACGGATGGAAAGCAGCCCGTCCTTGATCGCGAGCCTGATGCCTTCCTCAATCAACGTCCTGGCGACGCCGGGAACGCTGGTGCCGTGGGTGCCCTGTCTCACGAGTTTTTCGAGATAGGCAATGGTCGAAAGCGCCAAAGTGACGGGAACGCGGTCAGTTTCGGCTTTCTCGGTGGCCATGAAAAACGCTAGCCCTGAACGCGTGTACAGAAAAGTATCTTTTAAGACTCTATTAAGGTACGAGAAATTGATATAGCCCGTCAAGCTCGACTACTCAAGTCATTGAATCTGCTCGGAAACGACAAGACGGCCGAATCCGTCCCGCCGGCCGAAGCGAGCAGGCTTGGCCGGTCGGCTGATTTCAATGCGAAAAAGAGGGAATCGGGTGGCGCGGTATGCGCGCAGCAGCGCCTTGAAAAGGCAGAAGCGGCGGGCTGTTTCGCCCGCCGCCTGATCAGAACTCAGAACAGCGCCGGCACATACATTTCCGGCGGAATCTGCTCGCGGTGATATCTGGGGTCGTGGACGCGGTCCGGCAAAATCACCGGCTCATGCCGGATCTCGCCATATGGAATCTGCTTCAACAAATGCGAGATGCAGTTCAGCCGCGCGCGTTTCTTGTCGACGGCCTCGACCACCCACCACGGCGCTTCCTGAATATGGGTCCGCTCCAGCATCTCTTCCTTGGCCTTGGTGTACCGCTCCCAGCGGGCGCGTGACTGCACGTCCATCGGGCTCAGCTTCCACTGCTTGAGTGGATCATGGATGCGCATCAGGAAGCGGAATTGCTGCTCCTCGTCCGTGATCGAGAACCAGTACTTGACCAGGATGATGCCGGAGCGAACCAGCATGCGCTCGAACTCGGGGACATCGCGGAAGAACTCCTCGACCTGCTCTTCCGTGGCGAAGCCCATCACGCGCTCGACGCCGGCGCGGTTGTACCAGGAGCGGTCGAACAGCACGATCTCGCCTCCGGCCGGCAGATGCGTCGCATAGCGCTGGAAATACCATTGTGTCCGCTCGCGGTCGTTGGGCGCGGGTAGTGCCGCGACACGGCAGATGCGCGGATTGAGACGCTGGGTGATGCGTTTGATGACGCCGCCCTTGCCGGCGGAGTCGCGCCCCTCGAAGATCACGACCACCTTGAGCTTGTTGTGCTGGACCCAGTCCTGCAGCTTCACCAGTTCGCCCTGGAGGCGGAACAGCTCCTTGAAATAGACGTGGCGGTCGATCTCCGGGTGGCCGCCATTGGCGGGTTTAGCCGATCTGAACTGATCGAGCGCGCGATCGTCGAGCTCAAGCTCCAGCTCTTCGTCGAGGCTGTCCCGGAGGTCGGCGCCGATAAGTTCATGTATGGCCTGGTCGTTGCTCGTATCCATCTCCGTTCCTCTCCGCTGGGGTCGATCGCGCCCAAGCTTTCCCCATGACCCTTGACGGTGGTGTGACAAAGGCGGGTCGGGCGGTCCTTCCATTCACATCGCCGTCAAGAACGGCCGCTACAGCGGCCTTTTGGCACAGGGCGACGACGGTGGCGTCATGCAGCGGATGATCGAAAATTTGCGGATCGGTCCCTATGCCATGCGCTACAGCCAGTTCGTGCCGCGGCTTTACAACTACTGCCGCTCGCTCGGCTTCGAGCGGGAGCGGATGATGCCGTCGCGGGCGTTCTGCTCCGACGAGAGCCAGGGCTATCCCGTGATCCTGATCGCCCAGCACTTTGGCACCTTTCCTTTCGACCACGGCCGGGTCGGCGGCAAGGTCGCTGTCAACCGCCACGGGCCCTATGCCCATCACGGCGAGGACCTCGTGATCATCCAGGCGAGCCATGTTGGCTATGACGCCGATACCGGCCGCTTCGGCGTCTACAAGCGCCACCGCACCGACGGCCAGGCCTTCGGGCACAATTGCGGCAAGCTCTGCGCGGTGCTGCACTGGTACCAGGAGGAATACCGCCACGCCCGCGAGCAGGTGTTTTGCGGCACGCTCGACGACGAGGACGTCGTCATCATCGACAACCAGTTTCTGGACCAGAAGCGGCCCGATGGATTGTTCCTGCATCTCGACGTGATGGTCGTGGGCGAGCCCGTGAAGGTGATGAGCACCTCAAAGGTGTTCCGCCCGTCGATGGCGCTCAGGGACCGGCTGCCCGCCGAGGTCTGGCAGGACAAGCCCCGGTCGATCGGCGCGCTGCTCACCGCCGATCTGTTCTCATTTCATCGCCCGGCCGCCGCCGACATCGAAGGCCACGATATTCTCGAAGTCGCGCTCGCACCCGCGATGCCGACGCTGGTGACCTCCAAAAATCCGGCGCTCGATGCCGCGCGCCATTCCACCCAGGTCGAGTTCGACCGCACCTATCGCAGCATCCTGCGCGCCGACTGCTACCACGCCAAGAACCTGCTGTTCATCTCGGGCGTCAACATCGACATCTCGCCGCGCGAAGCCTTTCCGTTTCCGCTGATCAAGTTCGTGCCCTGGGCCGCCTACGCGAGCCTGCGCGACGGCCGCAGTTTCCTGCTCGAGCAGCACGACCTCTCCGAAGCGCTGCGCGCGCAGCCGCTGGAAAATCCGGACCGGCTGTTGTTCGACGAGTCGATCCAGCGCATGGCCGGCGCGGATGAGATCCGGCTGCCGATCGATTAGGTGCAGATGGGTGCCCGAATGCGCGTCCGACGACTCACCATCGACAAGTCCCGCAAAGGCGTAGTCGAGGTTGTTGGTAAAGACGGATGGTCCAAAGTAGAGCTTGGCGGTCGCGTCGTGCTGCATGAATTCGGGCCATATGGCATCCATTTCATCGGAAAAGACCAGAGGGACTAGATCCGGCCGTTCCCGCAAGGAGAAAATCTGCAGGCTCATTCTTTGCAACCGACGTCGAGGCTGTCGTTCTTCTACTCCGCCGCCCGCAACGACACCAGTGGTTGGGGGACCTGGGTCCAGAACGGAGACCGACCCCTCAGGCCGTTTTCGCCCGGTCGATGGTGGGCAGCTTGTAGTCCGCGTAAAGCTCCCTCAGCCTTGTCTTCAGCAGTTTTCCGGTTGCCCCGTGCGGAAGTTCATCGACGAACAGCACGTCATCCGGCATCCACCATTTCGCGATCTTGCCTTCGTAAAAGGCGAGCAGATCGTGCGGGGTGAGACTCGATCCTTTGCGCCGCACCGCAATCACCAGCGGACGCTCGTCCCATTTCGGATGCGAAACGCCGATCACGGCCGCCTCGGCGATTTCGGGGTGGGCCATCGCCAGGTTCTCCAGCTCGATGGAGGATATCCATTCGCCGCCAGACTTGATGACGTCCTTCGAACGATCCGTAATCTGCATGTAGCCATCGTTGTCGATTGTCGCGACGTCGCCAGTGAAAAACCAGCCATCGGCGCGCTCGCTCTCCGGCATCTTGTAGTAAGCCCGCGCAATCCAGGGGCCGCGGATCACGAGGTCACCAAACGCCTTCCCGTCGTGCGGTAGTTCGTTGTTGTTGCCATCGCGAATGCCGATTTCGACACCGAAAACTGCGCGGCCCTGCTTGACCTGTCGATCTCGCCGCTCGGTTTTCGACAGAGTCTTGTGCTTACGCAGCGCCTTCCAGATCGTCCCGACCGGGCTCGTTTCTGTCATGCCCCAGACATGCAGAACCTCTACGCCGTAATCATCCTGCAGCGCCTCCATCAGGGAGCGCGGGCACGCCGTGCCGCCAATCAGCACGCGATTGAGCGTCGTCGGCTTCACGCCCGCGCTTTGCAGGTACTGGACATAGCCGAGCCAGACGGTCGGGACGCCATTGGCGAAGGTGACGCCGTACTCCTCGAACAACCTGTGCAGGCTTTCACCGTCGACTTTCTGTCCGGGCATCACCAGTTTGGAGCCCATTGCCGGCGCGCAATAGGGCATGCCCCAGGACATGGCATGGAACATCGGCGAGATGAACGCGACCGTGTCGTCCAGGGAAATCCGGCAGGCGTCTGGAAGGGCAGCGGCAAAGGAATGCAGCACTGCGCTGCGATGGGCATACAATACGCCCTTGGGATTGCCCGTGGTTCCCGACGTATAGCACAGACCGCACGCCGTATTTTCATCGAACTGCGGCCACGCGTAGACGTCTGATTGTCCAGACAGCAAAGTCTCATAGGACGGAAAGTCTCCGGCTCCGGCGATTTTCGCCTCGCCCGCCTCGCTGAGATAGATCCACTTTTCGACGCTCGGGCACTTCGGCATCAGCGTCTTCACGAGGTCGACGAAGGTCAGGTCGAAGAAAAGGATACGGTCTTCGGCATGGTTGATGATGTAGACGATCTGTTCGATGAACAGCCGTGGATTGATCGTGTGGCACACGGCGCCCATTCCGGAGATTCCGTAGTAAAGCTCCAGATGGCGACAGCCATTCCAGGCCAGCGTCGCCACGCGATCACCCGGCTTGATGCCGATCGAGTTGAGTGCGTTTGCAAGCTGTGAGCTGCGCTGCAGGAGGCCGCCATAGTTCGTGATGTGATCTGGCTTATCGGGTGTACGGGAGATGATCTCAACATCGGGAAAGGAGCGCGCCGCATGCGTCAGGATGGACGACAACAGCAATGGAGTCTGCATCATTAAACCAAACATGGCGAATATCCTTCGGTCTTGAAATCATGACTGTGCATGCAAACGAAACTGACCCCGCTAAGGCGGGGGAGGATCGCTCCGAAGTGAAATTTCTTGTTCTTGGTTCACCGCAATGACAGGTGCCAAGGCATCCCGACCGTCGCTCGCGGCAGTCACAGCGTAACGTGTCCGCTTCGGTTGCTCAAGCGGTCTTGCGGGTTGGCGGGTGAGGGCCGGCGATGAGACCGTGCACTGGACCGCAATGCGCGACCCGACTTACTCCGCCGCGCGCAGCGGGATCGGTGACGGATGCACTGCAGCCGACACCTGCCTCGCATAGAGCTCCTGCCAGGGGCTCTTGTCGTCGCTGACGAAGTAGCCGCTGCGCCCGCGGCGAAATACCTCGGGGTCATCGACGCCGGGCGGCACGACATTGTTGTCACGGAGCGCGCGTGCGGCCATCAACAGGCGGCGGCGGGTGCGCGTGATCATCTGGTCCGACGGCGCGAGATGCTCGAAGGCATGGTCGGTGATCGGTCCCATGCTCTCGGTGATCGCCTGGTCCTGCAAATGGACGCCGTCGATCCCGCTGTAGATCGCGTTGCTCTGCTGCGCCGCGCGGTCCATGCCCCAATCGTTGCTTTCATTGGCGGCGAGACGCCAGCGTCCGAGCCAGTCGGTCGTGTTGGGCGCGAACTTGTTGCCGCGTCCGGTGCCGCCGATCGGCCGGCCGTCCTTGAAGGCGGGCTGCGGCTGTGTCTGCGCCGAGATGCCGCGCTTCCAGCGCAGGAAGCAGAACATCGTATGCCCATCGTCGAGCGGCACCCAGGCGCGCGCATGCACGTGGCTGGCGAACTCGCCGGCGGGGACCTGGCTCCAGAACGGGAACAGGAAGTTGGCGAAGCGCCAGTATGTGCTGTCGCCACCGGCGGAGCGGTAGGCGGCATACTGCGTGCCCCAGGGCGCATCGGCGATATGGTACTCCGGCGCGCGGTTGGTGATGGTGTGGTAGACCGGTTGGTCCTCGGCGACGTCGTCCGGGTCGACATGGCCGGCGTGCAGGTAGCCGAAATGCGAGGTATCGATCTCGCCCTCGATGGCCTGCAGGTAATTGCAGTCGCGCTGGATGAAGGTGACGCTGACTTCGTCATCGGGCACGTCGAGGATTTCAAACGCCGGCAGCGGCGGCGCCGCGGCGCGCGATCCCATATAGACCCAGACCACGCCGCCGCGCTCGACGGCCGGGTAGGCCTTGGCCTTCACCTTGTGCTTGAAATCCTGGTGCGGCGGCACGCTCGCCATGTCGATGCAATTGCCCGCGACGTCGTATTTCCAGCCGTGATAGATGCAGCGGATGCCGCCTTGCTCGTTGCGTCCGAGGAACAGCGAGGCGCAGCGGTGCGGACAGCGATGGTCCATCACGCCGACGCGGCCCGCTGTGTCGCGAAACGCGATCAGCTTTTCCCCGAGCAGCATCAGCCGGATCGGCGCGCCGTCGCGCACGAGCTCGGTGGACTGTGCTGCGGGGATCCAGTACTGCCGCATCAGCTCGCCCATGACGGTTCCGGGTCCGACCTGGGTGAGCTCTCGTCCTTCTGCCGCAGTTGTCATCGTTGCCTCCGATTGCAGTCTTGCGCCGCTTGATGGACGCCATGGTATCACGGATTGTGGCAAACGGGCGTTGCTAATCGGCCCTGAGGTTGGCAGTGCGGACCACCTTGCCCCATTTCTCGGTTTCATCGGCGATGTGCTTTGCGAAGCCGGACGGTGAGCCGGCAAACACCGTGGCGCCGAGGTCGGCAAAGCGCGCCCTGATTTTCGGGTCCGCGAGGCCCGCATTGATCTCCTGGTTGAGCCTGTCGACGATCTCGGCAGGCGTTTTCTTCGGCGCGCAAATGCCGAACCAGCCGGTTGCCTCATAGCCGGGGATGAATTCTCCGATCGTGGGCAGATCGGGTAGCGCCTCCGAGCGTGTCCCCGAGGTCACGGCCAGCCCTCGAAGCTTGCCTGCCTTGACGTACTCGATCGACGACGACATGGGACTGAACATCATCTGCACCTGACCTGCGAGCAGGTCCGTCAGGGCGGGCGGCGAGCCGCGATAGGGCACGTGCACCATATCGACGGCGGCCATGATCTTGAACAACTCGCCGGCCATGTGAGGCCCGGTGCCATTGCCGGGCGAGGCCATGTTGAGTTTGCCGGGGTTGGCCTTGGCGTAGGCGATGAATTCGCCGACCGTCTTCGCCGGAAACGACGGGTGCACCTCCATGCAGTAGTTCTCGTGGTCCACGCTCGCGACCGGCACCATGTCGCGGACGAAATCATATTTGAGCTTTTCGTAGAGCGTCGCGTTGACCGCGTTCTGCAAGCCCGCCATCAAGAGCGTATAGCCGTCGGCGGGTGCCTCGATCACGGCTTCGGTCGCGATATTGCCCCCCGCACCGGGCCGGTTCTCGATGATGAACTGCTGGCCGAACCGTTCGGACAGCCATTGGGCGATCAGGCGCGCGGCGATGTCGGGCGCGCCGCCGGCGGCGAAGCCAACGTCAATGCGTACCGGATGAGCCGGATAGGCCTGCGCGGTCGCGCGAGCGATGGCGGGAACTCCGAGCGCCAGGGCGGCGAGATGCAAGAACCGGCGGCGAGCAAGTTTCATAAGACCCCACGCAGGCGTCCAATTACTTCGATCTGCACCAATCTTGAAGGCAGTAAGCTTGAAAGAGAAGTAGCTTGATTTCGGGCCGGGATTTGCAGGCGGTCGCTGTTCGCTCCACCTGGTCGATGTCAAACGCAATCGAAAAACCAGCAGGCTCGGCGGCATGGAAGATCTCTGCCACCTAAAATCGTGACACAGTCAATAGCACGGCGCAGGAGGTGGCTCAATGAAGCCGCACGAGGTTAACGGCTATTTGACCGTGAGACGACGGCACCTTCGCTCGCCTTGTTCATCCAGGACGTGGACTCATTAACGCGCAGCCACGGGCGTATGGATGGGCCATCTCTTTCTTCCCACATCAGATTGAACGTGTCGCGCGCGCAGTGCCGTTCAATTCAGAGCATGACAGAATGGCTGTCACTATTTTCGCTATCGGCCGCAGTGCACCATGGTGCTGTTGAAATGAACATCAAAAAAAATGCCATTTGCACTCATCGTGCCCGACCGTCATAGTTTCATAAACCTCCGCCCGGTTTTTTGAACGGGCCTTTAATGACCAAGCGGGAGGCCGCGCCGTGCAAGACGTAGAGAAACGTGTCATCGGCAAGGTTATGTGGCGGCTCATACCGTTCCTGATCGTCTGCTATTTCGTGGCCTATCTCGATCGGGTCAATGTCGGCTTTGCCAAGCTGCACATGAACCAGGCGCTTGATTTGAGTGAAGCAGCCTTCGGACTGGGCGCCGGCTTGTTCTTCGTCGGATATTTTCTGTTTGAAGTGCCCTCCAACATCTTGCTGGAAAAAGTCGGCGCGCGCGTATGGATCGCCCGCATCATGATTACGTGGGGGATCGTTTCGGCGGCTTTCGCATTCATCCCATCGATATCGTCATCGACCGGAATTCCGACGACGGGCGTCTTCTATTCTCTCCGTTTGCTGCTCGGCGCCTGCGAGGCGGGCTTCTTTCCGGGCATCATCTTCTATCTGACCCTGTGGTTCCCGGCGGTTTACCGCGCCCGGGTCGTCAGCCTGTTCATGCTGGCGATCCCGATTTCGTCCATCATCGGATCGCCAATCTCCGGGATGCTGCTGAGCGTGACCGGATGGGGGCTGGAAGGCTGGCAGTGGCTGTTCATTCTCGAGGCGTTGCCGTCGGTTGTGGTGGGCATCGGCGTCCTGATCTACCTGACCGATTTCCCGCGCCAGGCCCGCTGGCTGCAACAAGATGAGATTGCGTGGCTGGAGAACGTGCAGGCCACCGAGAAGCAAAACAAGGAGAAGGTCGAACATCTGTCCTTGGTACAGGCGCTCACGGATCCCCGCATTTTACTTTGCGCCCTGGTGTATTTCTGCCTGAATGCTGCAAGTTACGGCGTGGCGTTCTTCCTGCCGACCATCATCAAGGGTTTTGGCGTCAGCGATACCCAGACCGGATTGCTCGCGGCGCTGCCCTTTGTTTTCGGGGCCGTGGGCATGGTGCTGCTCGGTCGTCATTCCGATCGGACGATGGAACGAAAAGGTCACGTCGCAGTGGCGCTATTGATGGCTGCGGTTGGGATCGGATTGGCAGGTCTCGTTTCCAACTCCGTCATCATCATGGCGTTGCTTTGTTTTGCACAGATCGGCGTCTCCGCGGTACCCCCGATGTTTTGGCCGCTGCCGTCAAGTTTCCTGACGGGAGCATCGGCCGCCGCCGGCATTGCCGCGATCAACTCGCTCGGAAATCTTTCCGGTTTCGCCGGTCCGTACGCGATGGGCTATCTAAAGGATTTGACCGGCAACTTTACCGCGGGCCTTCTATTGCTGGCGGGTTGCGCGCTGGTGGGCGCGATCGTTGTCGTGATTCTACGGATCGATGCAAGGCGCGAGCAATTGTCGGGTGACATCGCGATGGCGCACTAGAGCATGATCCGGAAAAGTGTGTAGCGGTTTTCCGAAAAGATCATGCTCAATCAAAAAGCTAAAGCGCGATGACGATTCAATCTAATCTCATCGCGCTTTAGAAGTTGATGATTGTCGGCGAATGCCTTCCGAGATATTCCTTATTTTTATGTCGGCTGTTCGACCAAACCGATTTGTGAGTATACGGCCTAGCCGGCCGCACCGAACCAGCGCGCCACGCTGAAGATTATGAGGCCGACCAGGCCGCCGACCAGCGTGCCGTTGATGCGGATATATTGCAGGTCGCGGCCGACCTGCAGCTCGATCCGTTTCACCAGCGTCTCGGCGTCCCAGTTCTCGACCACCTTGCGGATGAAGGCCGCGATCTCGGCCCGGCGCGGCGCGACCGTGCGCAGCACGGCAACGCGGAGCCAGCGGTTGATGCCTTCGCCGATGCGCTCGTCATTGGCCAGGCGGTCGCCGACCGTGAGCAGAGTCTGCTCGATCATCTCGAACAGGCGGTTGGAAGAAGTGATCGAATCGAGCTTGTCCTCGATCTCGCCCCACATCGCGTCGATCTGCCGGGCGACAACCGGATTCTCCAGAATGCGCGCCTTCAATTCCTCGCCGCGCGCCAGCATGTCGGGGTTTTCGGCGAGGTCGGCGATCAGCTTTTCGACCGCCGTCGAAAGCTCGATGCGCCAGGGGTGACTCGGCTCGCGCATCTCTTCCAGCGTTTGCGTCAGCCCCGCGACGATCCTGTCGGCCAGAATGCCGTCGATCCATTTTGGAATCAGGCGGTAGGAGCGTTGCGAGACCTTCTGCTTGATGGTCTCGCGGTTTCGCTTGAGCGCCGCGCTGGCTGAGGAGATGCCATGCTCGATCAGTGTCTGCATCTCGCCATGGGCCCAGACCAGCGCCAGCAGCCTCGAGGCGAGCGGGGCGGCCGGCATGGTCTCGATGCCGAAGCGCGCCGCGCGGGTGAGGAACGCGTTGACATCCTCGCGCGGCAGCGCGCGCAACACCTCGCGCAGCACGGAGGCCGCGCGCTGGGCGACGCTGTGGGCGTTGCCGGGCTTTTTCAGCCAGCGCGCGATCCAGCCGGCAATGTCCACCTCCCGGATGCGTTCGGCGAGCACGCGCGGCGAGAGGAAATTGTTGGCGGTGAAGCGCCCGATCGCGATCCCGATGCGCTCCTTGCTGTGCGGCACGATCGCGGTGTGCGGGATCGGCAGGCCCAGCGGATGGCGGAACAGGGCGACCACCGCGAACCAGTCGGCGCAGGCGCCGATCATGCCGGCCTCCGCAAAGGCGCGGGGGTAGGCGAGCCACGGCCATTGCTGCTCCGCGTAGGAGGTCGCGACGAAGATCAAAAACATCAGCACCAGGAGCGCGGTCGCGAGAAAGCGCATCCGCCGCAAGTCGCGCAGCCGCGTATCGGCGACCTCGCTCACGGCCGTATCTTCCGGCACGCACGGAAAGAGATCATCTCAACCGGCAATCTTCGGCAGTCTTGTCGCCAGCGTCGCATAATGCTGGCGAATATGGGCGCTGCCATAGGTTCTTTCCAGCCGGCGCAGGGTGAAATGTCCCTTCGCGATCTTCTGGAAATGATCCATGAAGATCACGTTGACGGTGGCGCCCGAGAGCGCGCCGATGATCGGCACCGCGCCGGCGGCGACCTTGTCGGAGACGACGACGCCGAAGCGCGAGACGATCTCGGTGACGAGATTGGAGACGACGGGCGCAGACGCGTCGATCGCGCCACGTTCGAGAAACAACGCGGCGACATCGCTGGTGTATTTGCTGATGAGGGTGCGGGCGGCGTAGTAGCCGACGTCGACATTCTGATCCGTCCGCTTGGTGCCGAAGGCAAAGACCTCGAGGCAGGCGAGGCGGGCCTCCAGCGTCGACAGATCCTCGCCCTCGTGGCGGGCGATCTCCGCAATCGAGCGCAGCATCACCGTCGTGGTCAGCGGCAGCTCAATGGCGAGCGCGCCAAAGCCGAACAGCCCGCTGATGCCGCCGGCGACGCCTGCGAGGAACGAGGAGAACTTCGTCGCCGGCGAGGGCGGCGGCTTCTCCTCCAGCGTGTCGACGGCGACATCCAGCCCCTTCATCACGGCGTCCCGCACCATGCCGCTGATCCGCCGGTTCACGGTCCTCGGCAGCATGCTCATGATGCGGTGGATCGGCGCGCCGGCATAGTCGGCAAGCCTTGCGGCGAAGTTCGGGTTTTCAAGCTGCCTGACGGCGCCCGTCAACGCGGCGAGATCGGCCGGGGTGAGGACGAGCGGGGCGAGTTGCTTGTTCATTGATAGCGCAGGATAGGCCGAATTCCGTTCATGCTGGCGAGGATCGCCGAACCGTTACTGATCAGCGCGGTAACTTCAGGCGTGATCAGGCCGCCGGGCAGCGCCAGACCCAGCGCCAGCGTGTTGAGGCCTGCGACGATTGCATAGTTCTGCCTGATCAGGCGTACCGCGCCTTGCGAAATCTCGACCGCCTTGACGAGCTTCCACAGCGAATCCTCCATCAGGATGACGTCGGCGGATTCATGCGTCACTTCCGCGCCGTGCTTCATGGCAATGCCGACGTCGGCAAAACTCAGCGCCGGCGAGTCGTTGATCCCGTCGCCGACCATGGCGACGCGGCGGCCGGAGCGCTGCAACTCCTGGATCACGCTCGCCTTGTCGGCCGGCAGCATGTCGGCGAAATGCTCCGTCAGGCCGATATTGCGGCAGACGGCGCGCGCGACCACGCCATTGTCGCCGGTCAGCATGATGGAATTGGCAATCCCCATCTCATGCAGGCGCTGGATCACCGGCCGGCTCTCGCCCCGGATCTCGTCGGAATAGGGGACGAGACCCGCAAGAGTCCCGTCGACGGCGATGTAGAGGCTGGAATAGCCGCGCTGGTCGAGCGCAGAGCGGTCGGACGCCGCCTTTCCGGTTGCGATGTTGCATTGGCGCATGAAGCGCTCATTGCCGACATGGATGTAATAGCCATTGACCTGGCCTTCGACGCCGAGCCCGATCCGGTAGGTCGTCTCGTTGCAGGCGGGGATGTTGACCTGGAGCTGGCGCGCCTTGGTGCGCAGCGCTTCGGCGACCGGATGCTGCAGCCTGGTTTCGGCAGCGGCCGCAAGCCCGAGCAGATGATTCGGCGTGATCGAGTCCTGATAGGACAGGATATCGATCACCGCCGGCGTGCCGTGGGTGAGCGTGCCGGTCTTGTCGAATACGATGGTGTCGATGTCGGCGAGCTTTTCCATATGGCCGCCGCTCTTGATGATCATGCCGGCGCGTGCGGCATGGGTCATCGAGGAGAGCACGGAAGTGGGCGCGGCGACGCGGATGCCGGTGCCGTAATCGACGATCACTAACGACAGGAAGCGGTTGAAGTCGCCGGTGACCGCCGCGGTGCTGGCGGCGAGCGCGAGCGTCGGCGCCACCAGCCGGTCGGCAAAGCGCTCGGCATGGTTCTGCATGCGGGTATCGCCGATCGGCGCGGACTCGACCAGATGCACGATCTGGCCGGCGGTGGTGGCGGTGCCGACGCGGAGCGCCCGTACGGTGATCTGGCCTTCGCGGATCACGGTCGCGGCGAACGCGGCCTCGCTGACGCCGCGGTTCACCGGCAGGCCTTCGCCGGTGATGGTCTTCTGGTCGATGGTCGCCTGGCCCTCGATGATCTAGCCGTCGACCGGGATCATCTC